>Ga0209270_1000069_pt1 | contig 271429 bp, 218 predicted proteins | sample MTBAKSrepl1MetaG_FD_187456 | JGI IMG/M metagenome (GOLD analysis project Ga0209270, IMG submission 187456) | Enrichment culture microbial communities from Arthur Kill intertidal strait, New Jersey, USA, that are MTBE-degrading - MTBE-AKS1... | ecosystem: Environmental > Aquatic > Marine >...
GCGCAGCGAGTTTCCAGGCCGCCCGGAGCGCACCATTAGCGGCACTTGAAATGTGTGGCCGGTGAATTGGACCATGACCTGAACGTGCTGTGCGCGCATTGGCCCCGATGAATGCTGTTCAGCGAGATTCGCTGGATACCCAGCATGCGCGCTTGCAACCAGACCCATTAAATTGCAATATGGACAATTAAAGACCTTCCCATAGCGCGTTCAACATGATTCGCGAGCCGGTTAATAGTTTTGGAACCTGAAACGGTTATTCAATCGAAACGTCATGGTGGAAACGATGCAAACCGATCCGAATGATCAAATCCAGCGGCTAAAGCACGAAATCTCTTTGCTGAACCAGATCTTGAGAGATACGGCGGTCCCCACTTTCGCCATCGATAAAAACAACCGGATCACCCACTGGAATACGGCGTGTGAAATTCTCACGGGGATCCCGGCCGCCGACATGGTCGGCTCAGACCGGCACCAGGAGGTTCTTTACGAGAATCCTCGTCCGTTAATGGCCGACCTCCTCGTGCGGAGGGTGGGTTTAAAAGAGCTGGGTATGTACTATGGCGGAACCATTAGGAAGTCACAGTCGATCGGCCATGGCTATGAGGGCGAAGATTTCTTCCCCAAGCTCGGCAAATGGCTTTTCTTCACTGCCGCGCCGCTGAAGGACGCCACGGGCGCCGTCGTGGGCGCCGTCGAGACCCTCCAGGATGTCACCGAACGGCGCATGGCCCAAGAGCGGCTGAGCCACAGCGAAGCCCGGTATCGCCTGCTCTTCGAGTCGGCCAACGATGCCATCTTTCTCCTGGAAGATGGGAAAGCGGTGGACTGCAACCCAAAAGCCATGGAGTTGCTCCAATGCCGACGCGCCGATGTTATCGGGCATACTCCCTTGGATTTTTCTCCTGAATTTCAACCCACGGGACTGCGGTCGGCGGGCGAGATCGAAAAAATCCGAGCGAGGGTCACCCGACTCCTTCCCGTCGTTTTCGAATGGCGGTTTTGCAAAAAGAACGGCGAACTGTTCGAGGCCGAAGTCAGCCTCACCCAGTTCGCGCTTGCGGAAGTCCGCTACGGCATCGCCATCGTCCGGGACAGCACCGAGAAAAAGCAGTTGATCGATACGCTTCGAAGCAATGAAAAAGAGCTGGACGAAAAAACCCGCTATCTCGAAAAAGTCAACCAGGCCTTGAAGGCATCCTTGGATCACCGGGAGATCGAGATCCGTTCGGTCGAAGAAAATCTGCTCGCCAAGCTTAAACAATTCATCTTCCCGTATTTGAGAGAGCTGGGCCGATGTTCGATCGATCCGGATGCAAAAGCATATTTAAAAATAGTCGAAACCAACTTAAGCGATCTCATATCGAAACATTCGCGCACCATTTTCTCCAAATATGCCGATTTTACGCCTACCGAAGTTCGAATCGCCGACTTCATTCGCGAAGGGCGCGAGACCAAGGCGATTGCCCGCCTGATGGGCATGGCCCCCAGTTCCGTCCAATGGCATCGGAAAAACATTAGGGCCAAGCTGGGCCTCGTAAATAAAAATATGAATCTATACAGTTACTTAAATTCATACCCCAAGTGAATCGGCTGCTGTTTTACCCTCGGCCGAGGATGGAATGGGGGGGCTTTACCCCCATTCCCCACCCTATCGTTCATCGTTAAGCCTGCCTTACATCCGGCGATACTACATTAAGAATCGAATGCGTTGCGGCCTTGTAAGTTCCTCCAATTCGTCAAAAGGGAAAAACGAAAATGAAAATCAATTGGCGATCCATTTCATCGAAGCTCATTGCCGGCGGCCTCACCCTGGTGCTGGTTCCCGTATTCGTTGTCGGGTATATGTCCTATCAAAAGGCCCGCGGCGCCTTGATGCAGCAGTCTCAGGCCCAGGCCCAGGGCATTGCCTCGGATCTGGCGCGCCTGGCCAATAACATCCTCGAAAGCGAGATGAGCAAGGCTACCTCCATGGCCACCCAGAAAAGAATCCGGGATTTGGCCGAAGCGGTATCCGCCAGCGGCATCGAGGGGTCCAAGGAGCGCATCGAGGACACCTATCATGCCCTGGGCAAGCAGTTCGCCAGGATGGGGAACATTTACCAGGGGGTCTTCGTGGCCGACGCCAGCGGCAAGATTTACAACGGTATCCTGGACAACGGCGACCGGTACCAGAACATCGATATCGCCGCCCAGGATTTTTTTAGAGATGCCAAAAGTTCGGGCAAGACCATCATCAGCGACATGATCATCTCCAAGGCCACGGACAAGCCGGTGCTGACGATCAGCGCGCCGATCCAAAACGACCAGGGCCACTTCCTGGGATTGCTGGGCATTGTCATCAAGGCCAACTACCTGACCGACCTGATCTCCAACCGCAAGATCGGCGACACCGGCTACGGCTATATGATCAACCGCGCCGGCGTGATGCTGGCGCACCCCAAGGCCGAAAACATCCTCAAGCTGGATCTGACCACCATCGCGGAAATGAAGAACATCAACGACCGGATGCTGTCCGGCCAAACGGGCGTGGAGTCATATCGTTTCAAAGGGATCGATAAGATTGCGGGCTTTGCGCCGGTGCCCATCACCGGCTGGTCGGTGTGCGCCACCCAGGATGAGGTGGAGTTCCTGGCCGCTTCGGTCTCCATCCGCAACACGACCCTGCTGGTGGCCGTGCTGACGGTGATCGGCGTGGCGTTCATCGTCATGCTGGGCGCCCGCACCATCACCGCCCCCATCATCCGGGCCGTGGACATCTCCAATCAGTTGAGCAAGGGCGATCTGAGCGTAGCGATCGAAGTCAACAGCAAGGACGAAACCGGACAGTTGCTCGACGCCATGAAGCGCATGGTGGAGAAATTGCGCGGCATCGTTGCGGACGTGCAGACGGCGGCGGACAACGTGGCCTCGGGCAGCCAGGAACTCAGTGCCAGCTCGGAGCAGATGAGCCAAGGCGCTACCGAGCAGGCCGCTGCAGCCGAAGAGGCCTCTTCGTCCATGGAGCAGATGGCGGCCAATATCAAGCAGAACGCCGACAATGCCGTTCAGACCGAGAAGATCGCCCTCAAGTCGGCCGACGACGCCGAATCGGGCGGTAAAGCCGTCTATGAAACCGTGACGGCCATGAAGCAAATCGCCCAGAAGATTTCCATCATCGAAGAGATCGCGCGCCAGACCGATCTTCTGGCGCTCAATGCGGCCATCGAAGCGGCACGCGCCGGCGAGCATGGCAAGGGATTCGCCGTGGTGGCTTCGGAGGTGCGCAAGCTGGCCGAGCGCAGCCAGACGGCGGCGGGTGAAATCAGTCGCTTATCGGGCAGCAGCGTGGAAGTGGCCGAACGGGCCGGCGAGATGTTGACCCGCATCGTGCCCGATATCCAGAAAACCGCTGAATTGGTGCAGGAGATCAGCGCCGCCAGCAACGAGCAGAACACCGGCGCCGACCAGGTCAACAAGGCCATCCAGCAACTCGACCAGGTCATTCAGCAGAACGCTTCCGCATCCGAAGAGATGGCCTCCACGGCCGAAGAGCTCTCCGGCCAGGCCGAGCAGTTGCAGGATGCCATCGGCTTTTTCAAGCTCGACGATATGGGCGCAAGGTCCGGCAGGGACAGAGTATCGCACCGGTCCGCAGGCAACCCCAAGGTAGCACCGGCCTTAGGTAAACAATTATTACACCATCCATCCAAGAAAACGCAGCGCCCCCCGCTTAACGGCAATGGCAATGGGGCCGGCAAGGTGCAAGCGGAAAGCGGCATCACCCTTCACATGGGCACGCCGGGCAACGGAGCGGATCTGGACTCGGACTTCGAGCGGTTCTAATTCGTGTCCATCCACTAATTCAGTTCAGGCATGCACAGGTAAACCATAGAAAGGGGCGAAAATGTCCGTCAATAAGGCTGAAATTGCACCGAATCAATACCTGACCTTCCAATTGGGTGCGGAGATGTTCGCCCTGGATGTTGCGCAAGTGCGCGAAATATTGGATTTCACCACCATCACCAAGGTGCCGCGCGCGCCTGCTTTCATGCGGGGCGTGATCAACGTGCGCGGCAGCGTCGTGCCGGTGGTGGACCTGGCCTTGAAATTCGATATGGCCCAAGCCGAGAAAACCCTGGAGACCCGCATCGTGGTGGTGGAGGTCGAGTGTGAAGGCGAGGTAACCGTCGTCGGTGCAGTGGCCGATGCCGTCCGCAATGTGATCGAGATAGACCCCGCCCGAATCGAAGCCACTCCCCGGATCGGTGCCGCCGGCAATAGCGATTTCATCAAAGGCATCGGAAAGCAGCAGGATGCCTTCATCATCATCCTGGATGTGGACCGCATCTTTTCGGCCGACGAGTTGGCGGAGGTGCATCCAACGGTGAACCAAGCTCAACAGGCTGCTTAATCCTCCCATTCCGGCGAGTAGATATCCACCTGGCGCTTCTCGTTCACGCGGACCGTGGTGGAAGGATACATGGAGTACCAGACCCCGATTTTCTCTCCGGCCGGGCTCAAGATCCAGGAGCCCTGGGCCGGATCGATGCGGTACCATAGGACCGGTTCCCAGATAAAATCCACCTTCGATTCGAACTCCCTGGTGTTGGGCGTCACCGGGTCCCACCAGCGGGTGATCAACTCGTAGTGGGGAGCGATCCCGATGATGGCATAGGGCATGCTGGAGCGGCCGGTGCTGTAGTAGCGATAATCGGCCGGTACGGCGTTGGCGGTGAACATTTGGGTCACTTCGCGGTCGAAGGCCAGGCGGCCATAGGAACCGGAGGCGCAGCCCCATAGAAGCAGGCCCAGGGCCAGGCCCGAAAGGGCGGCGCTCCGCCATGGGCGCTTCGTGGGCGCCCAGAAACGGTACGCTCGCATACGATGTCCTCCAAACACGAATCGACGGATTACTTCAGTTTTTAGAGTTATTGGTCAAAGCACGACTATGGGCAGGAATTGGCATCGATACGCTGCTTGTCAATGGTCACAGCGTCCGCGCGAGCAAGTCACGGTTGGGTGGGGCCACCCATGGCATCGACTAAAGGCGGTGGGTGGAAGATGGTTAGGCTTGCAAATCGATTTGCCGCCCGGTGTTTTCCCAGGACGTAGGCTGCTGCGACCATTGCGGGCCGTAAGCGCCTCGACGATCAGGCACTTTGGATTCTACGGGCGCCGCAGAGGAGGGTTCGCTGTCGTCCGGCGGTGCCGTTTGCGCCGGTTCGGCGGTGTTATTGGAAGGCGCGGTGGCCTGCGTTTTTTCCGCCCGGGCCCGGGCCTCCACCTGGGCGGCCCGCGCCGCCACGGCCCGGTCGGTGCCCGAGGGCTGGGCCGGCGCCAGGGCCGCGCGCTGGACCTGCTGCATCTTGGCGATGGTGGCCTCGGGGGTGTTTTCGGCGCTCGCATCGATCTGGACCTCGCCGCCCACGGCGTAGGTTCGGCCGTCCGGCCCCCGCTGGTATTCATAGGAGGCGCCGCCCTGGACCACGCCGCCGCCGGCCGCCATGTGGGCCTGCTCGTGGGCCTTGACCTCGGCATCGCGCTGTTTTAACTCATTGACCTGCTGCTTTTCCTCGCTGCTCAGATTCTCTTCGTCCTTGGCGCCGCCGGCGCCATGATCGTTTTTGGCGTTTTGGGCCTCTTTGGAAAGGGTGACCCGGTCCTGGGGTTCGGCGATGGCCGCCGCAGGGAGCGAACCCGCGACATTGGGCATACCGCCGTATGGGTCCGATTGAATGTATAACTGATTGATTCCGTGTATGTTTTGAATCATGCCGCGCTCCCTTGACCCATCGCATGCCGGTACTCGCGCAATGGTTATCGGCCGGAGCGGCAGAGAACTTTAATATTTTTTGCTATTTTTTCTTCATCTTGCCATGAATGTCCTGAGGCAAAATATCCTCAAAACGATAATCTTTTCCATAATACCTTTCGATGATTTCATAAAATGTTCCGTTTGCCAAAATTATATCCAGACCTTTTCTGAACGATTGCAACGGACCGTTCTGCCCTTTGGGAAACGCCATAGATGTCATTATTGAAAGTATCGGTTTTTTAACGATTGAAAAGTTATTTGTAGAATCGGGAAATAATTTTTTAATTATATTGCGTCCGGTGAGATCGATAGCAACCGTCAAGTCAATATGCCCGGCATCTAATTTTTTAAAATTTTGATCGAGTTCAGCTACCAGCTCGGTGGGAATGCCGGCCTTTTCCAAAAGAGGAATCGTTGAGCTGCCGCGTATGCTCCCGACCTTGTATTTTTTTAAATCACTCAATTGCTCATAAATAATTCCATCGGGGAATCGCTCTCGCTTGTAGAAAAATACAATGTTGGCAGTTAGCAGATCCACAGCTTCGACCAGATGATCCTTCTGTTCTTTGGTAAACCAATTGATGGTTCCCAACGATCCATCATAATCGCTTTCAGTCAAAGACCACACGATTCTGGCCATGGGGATAAACTCGATTTGTATTTCTGTATCTACCGCTTTAAATGCTTGTACCGTGAGATCGTTAAGAACGCCGTTTCCCAGACCGGGCATGACATCCGGTTGGCTGAACGATGGATGAATGGTCGAACTCACCTTAATGGGGTTAGAAGCAAAAGCACGGGCGCAGAGGAATACCGAAAAAACGATAACGATGAAGCGCACCGACCGCAGCATATCTCCTCCTGACTACATTTATGGAAAGCTTTGGACACTACCGCCCAAAGCCTGCCTGACTTTAACCGCCAAATCTCTGATGGAGAAGGGTTTGGAAACAAAGTGAACGCCCTCTTCCAATTTGCCGTGGTGAGCAATGATATCGGCAGTATAGCCGGACATATAGAGGCATCTGATGCCGGGTTGAATATGTTCGATACGATCGGCCAACTCCCTGCCGTTCATCCTGGGCATGATGACATCGGTGAGTAGCAAATCTATTTTACCATCATGGGAATTTGCGATATCTATGGCGTCATTGGTCGTTCCGGCCGACAATACAGTATATCCAAGCTGCTTCAGAATCATCTCCGCCAGTTCCAATATGTTTGCATCGTCTTCCACGACCAGCACTGTTTCAGATCCCCGGGGAGGCGTTTCGGATCCATTTTCGGTTTCGATTTTACTGACCTGAGCGTCAACCGCAGGAAAGTAGATCTGGAATGTCGTACCCTGATCGAGCTCGCTGTCAACGCGCACAAAGCCATTGTTTTGTTTTGCAACGCCATACACGGTGGCCAATCCTAATCCGGTGCCTCGGCCGATATCCTTAGTCGTGAAAAATGGCTCAAAAATTCGTGCCAATGTTTCATCCGACATACCGCAACCCGTGTCACTGATGGACAGCATCACATAACGGCCGGCCTTGCAATCTGCCGAATCCAGATATCCGTCTTCGTCCACGGTCACATTTCTGGTTTCGATGGTCACCTTGCCCACGCCACCGATGGCATCTCGGGCATTGACCATGAGGTTGGCCAGAATCTGATCGATTTGGGATGGATCGATTTTGATCTTATCTATCTCGTGGCCGGGCATCCAAGCCAACTCGATGTTTTCACCAATAAGGCGTCGCAGCACCTTTAGCATGCCGGCGATAGTTCCGTTTATATTCAGGACGGTGGGATTGATGGTCTGCTTGCGGGCAAAAGCAAGCAGTTGTCGTACTAGGCCGGCGGACCGAGTGACCGCATCATGAATCGATCTTAAGCGCTTGATCAAAATTTCATTTGCGAAATCCTTTAACTCCATCAGGGCCAACTCCGTATTGCCCGTCACAACCGAGAGCATATTGTTAAAATCATGGGCAATACCGCCGGCAAGATGGCCCACGGCCTCCATTTTTTGGGCCTGGTGAAGCTGGGACTGAAGCCGTTCTCTGGCCTCTTCGGCAACCTTGCGCTGGGTGATATCCTGTAAAGTCAACTGGATGAGTTGGCGTTCGTTGGCCCTAAAGGTCATCACATGCACTATGGCGTCCCAAATCTCTCCATCGGGCCGCTGGTGACGCCACTCGAACTCCTGGGCGCCCTCAGCCAGGACTTTATTAAAATAGTATTTGGCTTTTTCGGCAGAGGGCGTGCCGTCATATTGCGTTGGTGTAGAGACATCCATGGGTGTTTTGCCCAAGGTCTCTTCTACCGTAGAATAACCATAAGTAGTTGCCGCTGCCGGATTGCATTCGATGAACTTGTAGGACGCTATATCCACGATCACGATTGGAATCACGGAGCTCTCAAAAACGCGATTGCGGAATGCCAGATTTTCCCGTTCCTTTTCTTCCGATAGCTTTCTGGCTTGAATATCCGCAACGACGCCATCGATATACCTTGCACCCTCTGTGTGGTCCTTGGCAGCCCGCGCCGAAATGGAAGCCCAAAAGATGTTGTTGTCCCGGGATCTTAACTGGCACTCGAATTCCTGCACCTGGCCATGGCGCTCAACTTCCGCTATCAAGCGTTTCCAGTCGCCCTGCTGGTCAAAAAAGGTTCCAATCCTTATGCTTTTTATATCCGCAGTTCCGGCAAGGGATAACATCTGGCGCAGAGCAGGATTGGTGCTGACCGGTTCGCCATCATATGAGATTCTAAAAACGCCTGCGGGTATATTGTCATTAAGGGAGCGATAGCGTTGTTCACTCTCCCTGAGCAATCGTTCGGTGGCTTCACGGTGTTCAATGTCTTCATGCACTCTCTCCTGAAGGGCATTGACCGCTGTCACGACTTGCTCCAACTCGTCCTGTCGGCTCCGACGATCGAGTTGCAGTTTGGTATCGAGATGAGTGATATCTATTTTACTACAAAATTCTGCCATGCGATTCAGGTGCCGGGCCACCAGTTTTTGAAACAGCAACATCACCACCAGGGCGGAGATAATGAATAAAATGATAGTCGGGATGGCGTTGATGGCCACATAGTTCCATTGCTGTTTTGAGACGGTCGTATAATCCGGGTAAACGAAAAGCGTGCCGACTGCCGTGGCAGCGCCATTTTGGTGATGGTAGATCACTGGAAAAACATGAGGCTCTTGCGCCTTGGCAGGCCCAAGCCCCTCAGAGAGTTTGAGCTTGCGGGAGCTTAATTCTTCCGATAACTCACAACGTGCAATGCCTTCAAGTTTGAGCATACTTTTGAGTAACAGTTGCAGTTGGCTTTCATCGAAGGCGTATAAACTCGCTGCCACAGACGGCAAATAGCTCTCGTTTATGAATTGCACGTTCTGCTGAATACGATTAATACCGGTACGATAGCCATGGCGGTAGTAGACAAGCGTGGAAATGAACAGGGCAGCCAAACTGGCGATCAAAACCAGAATAAAAAATTTATGGGAAAGATTGTGCCCCTTACTCCAAGTGGGATTTTCCCAAGGCTTCAACCCGGCACCTCCTAGGGTTGCCTATCGATAGGTGTTAGTTTGTATTTTACCGTGTCGATCATTCGTTTACACCCGCCTTCCTTCTTTATGCAATGATAATGGATACATATGCCATGCCGTGGCTTGCCCGAAGCCAATAATAATTTTTCTGCTATAATATCGGCATAATACAATTGGAACTTAAAAAGAAAGTGCATCCGACGTCATGGGCGATACGGTTTTGCTTGAACAAGATTGTCTTGCGCGCTTCCGCAGGGTGGGCGGTGACGTCGCCCCCGGCAGCACGGTCGCCATCGATGGGTGGCAAAGCTATTGCTGCATTGTGCGGGGGGCGAGTGGAAAAGCGTCAACCGATGGCCGCGGCGATTTCCCGTTGCAGGGTTTGGAAGTGGCCCCAGAAGGAGTGGTCGGCACCCTGGATGACGTTGAGCCGGGCCTGGGGGTGCCAGTGGGGCAGGGCCAGGTTGATTTGGCGGGGCGGGGCCAGATCGTCCAGGCTGCCGGTAAAAACGTGATACAGACCGGGGATGGTCATTTGGGTAAAATCGATGAAGGCCACCGGTGGCGCCACCAGCAAAAGTCGATGGGGATGGTCTCCGACGCTGCGCGCCCAGGCGGCCAAAACCCAGGCGCCGAAGGAGTAGCCGGCCAGGTCGATGCGCTGGAGACCCAGATTTTTCAGACAGGTAAGGGCTGCCTGAACATCGCCTTGTTCGCCGATGCCGTCTTCATGATGGCCGCCGCTGCGGCCCGTGCCTCTGAAATTAAAGCGCAGGGTGGTCCAGCCTTCCTGGGTGTAGGCCTCGGCGATGGCGCTCACCACGCCGTTGTCCATATCGCCTCCATATAAAGGATGGGGATGGGTGATGACCACGGCCTGTTGGGGCGATGCCATCAGCAGGCGGCCTTCCAGGCGGACTTCGGCGTCGTTGAAAAAAATGGTTTCTTCCATCGTGCTTGTCACCATGCCCTAGAGCGCCATGGGCGCGTTCGATCCGATTCGCTCACTCGCTGAAGATCCGGCGCCGGTTCTGGCGATGATCCACCATGTAAAGGAGTTGGGCCAGGCGACCGATCTGTTCCAGCAGGGCATCGGTTTTGTCGCGCTCGATTTTGTAGACGCGAAAATAGACGCGGCGATAGCCCTCCTGGCAGCGCTTGTAGGAGGTCATGATGCTGGCCATCTTGCCGCCGAACTGGCGCACCAGATTGGCCACTTCCATGATCGATCCGGGCCGGTCTTCGAGCATGATGGCGATGTGCAGGCCGCGGTCGTGCAGGCCGGTCAGAGAGACCAGGGCGCTGAACAGATCGTCTTGGGTGATGATCCCCTTCAAATCCCCATGGTCGTCCACCACCGGCAGGGCGGCGATCTTGTGCTGCTGTAAAATTTCGGCAGCCTCTTCGATGGTGTAGTCCTGGGGAACCGTAATGGCCGGACGGCTCATGATGTCGGACACTTTGATCTTGTCCAGCAGGTAGATCAATTCGTGCACATCCAGGGTGGTGGCATCCGAAGCCGAGGCACGCTTCAGGTCGCCGTCGCTCAGCATGCCGGCAAGCTTGTTCTCCTTCAAGACCGGCAGTTGGTGGATCTGGTGTTTCTTGATCAGGTCCATGGCGCGCTTCATGGAGTCTGCCGGGGTAATGGTAACGACCTCTTTGCTCATCCAGTATTTGACCAGCATGGCCTTTCCTCCTTGGTTGGATGGAACGGGTTGATGCCTCCCGGATGTCGGGCCGGTCCGCGCCCCTGCGGACCTCGGTCCGGGACGATGCTCCTATTGGTCGAAGAACTTGTCCCCCCGGATGCTCAGCATCGGAATGGGGCTGCGCCGGTACATGGCCCGGGCGCAGGATCCCATGACCACATCGGCCAGGTCGGTGCGTCCCTTGGAGGCCATGATGAGCAGATCCGGCGTTTCTTCATCGATGACTTCCAGCAGTTTCTGGTAGGGGATGCCGATACGTACGATGGTGCGGGTGGTGCCCGGGTCGGCGTGGCAGCTTTGAATCAATTTGTTCAATTCCTCATGTCGATCGTGCAGGCGCTCGTTGATGAATTGATCGAACTGAAAGGTGGCGTAGGTGGCCATGATGCTCTGCACGGCATCGATGTCGCGTTGATTGATCACATTGACCATCAGCAGGTCTGCCCCCAGGTCGTTGGCCAATTGGGTGGCATACTGGGCCATGGGCAGGGAGTATTTCGAGAAATCGACCGCTACCATGATGGTGTGGATGTGGGACATAGCGCGCTCCTTTCGTTTTACGGCATGGTTTAATGGCGCGTACTGCCTTGATTAGCAAGGAGCATACCATGGCGGTTTTGGGCTTTTCCATCGAATATTTGGGAGTAATAATGGGTTTTTAATTGCCAGGGGGCTTTCGCCGGTGCCGGCTGTCGTGTCGAACTTCTTTACATGCTGTCAAGGGAGGACGGGACTTCTGAGACCAACCCTTTGCCGATCGCATAGGCGGTCAAGGCGGCGGCGGTGTGGACGCCCAGCTTTTTCATCATATTGGCCCGGTGCTTGTCGACCGTTTTGGGGCTGATGCCGAGGAAAGCACCAATTTGCCGACTGGTATATCCCTCGGCGACCAGTTTCAGAACCCCCATTTCCCGGGATGTGAGGTCATCCGGGGCCACCGGGTCGCTTTGGGCTTTTTGTTCCAGATAGCCATTAAGAATTTTCTCGGAAATCTCCGGGCTGAGATACTTTTTGCCCTCAAGCACCCGGCGAACGGCGGTTAGCAATTCGACATGCGTATCGTTCTTGAGACAATAGCCGTCCGCACCGGCATTAAACGCTTCCAGGATGTGCTCATCGGAAGTGCGCAACGTCAGTGCGATGATTTTAGGCGTGGGATGATTGCGCTTGATTTCGCGTATGGCGGAAGGGCCGTTCATTTTTGGCATGCACAGATTCATCAAGACCAGATCGGGCTTCAATTTATTCGTGTAGCGGACGGCCTGAAGCCCATCCCGGGCCTCGCCGATAACGGCGTAACGTTTGTCGGCGGCCAGCAGCGAGCGCAAGCCTTCACGCATAAGGGTGTGCTCTTCGGCAATCACGATGGTATATTGTTTGCGCATGTCTTAAATTGCTCTCCCTTAGTCGAACCGGTGTTGACCAAAACGGGAAGTATTTGCAACACCGGCTCCATAAGCCATCCGGAATTATGCATGCGGCAGTACATAATATTCGGTAGCGTACCATCCGGAAGCTTTCGGGTAAAGGTTTGTCTCGCCCCGTAGCACACGATTTCCAGGTCCCGGCTTGAATATCTCTTGGCGCTGCGGGCAATCTGCATGGTCCTTTGCTTTCATAAAAGCTTGCTCCGCAAGGGTCTACATCCCGCCGGAGTATATCCACGCCTGCTGCGCCATATCGGACCGATTGAAAATGCGCCGATAAGCGGCGCCTAACCGATACATACATGGATATCCATAAATACATAATGCGGACCATTTACGAGCGGCACGGATAAAGCTACGCTGCATCTGGTCTTAATTCTGACGGACTTGGGCTAAGGAGTTGTCTTTATGTGCGGTATTTGCGGGCTGGTCAACCTGAAAGCAAGACCCATCGATCTGGAAGCAATCGTTCCCATGCTCTCCAGGCTGGCTTCGCGTGGCCCGGATGCGGAAGGGGTCTTTATGCAAGGCCCCGTGGCGCTCGGTCAGCGGCGGCTCAAGATCATCGACTTGAGTGAAAAAGCACAACAACCCATGGTGGATTCATTTCTGGGGTTGAGTATTGTCTACAACGGCGCAATATATAACTATAAAGAGTTGCGGAACGAACTTGAAGCAAAGGGGCACCGTTTTTTCTCCAAAGGCGATACCGAAGTAATTCTGAAAGCCTATCACGAATGGGGGGCGGACTGCGTTACGCATTTCAACGGCATGTTTGCCTTCTGCATACTTCATCGCGACGACGGGCGGCTTTTTCTGGCAAGGGATCGTTTGGGCATCAAACCCCTCTACTACGTTCACAACGATTCGCTTTTCGGGTTCGCCTCCACCCTTCCGGCCCTGCTGACCTTGGAGAATATCGATACTTCCATCGATCCCATCGCCCTCAATTACTACCTCACGTTTCACTCCGTGGTGCCACCGCCGCACACCATCGTGCAGGGGATTCGCAAACTTCCGCCGGCCACGACGATGACCATCGAAACCAACGGTCGTGTGCGGACGCAGCGCTATTGGGAATTGAGCTTCGAAAGCGAACCAGGCGACCAACAACTGGGCGAAATGCAATGGCGCCGGCTATTGCGCGATGCCCTGCAGGCCTCGGTCCGGCGGCGGTTGACGGCGGATGTGCCCGTGGGGGTCCTTCTGTCGGGCGGATTGGACTCGAGCCTGCTCGTCGGGCTGCTGGCAGATGCCGGGCAATCGGGGATCAATACTTTTTCCATCGGTTTCGAAGCCGCCGGCGGCGAAGCGGGCGACGAGTTTCAATATTCGGATCTGATCGCCAACCATTTCGGCACGCGTCATCACCAAATCACCGTTGCCACCCAACACCTCCTGCCGGCCCTGGACGGGTGCATCCGATCCATGAGCGAACCCATGATGAGCCATGATTGCATTGGCTTTTACCTGCTCAGCCAGGAGGTGGCCCGCCACGTAAAAGTCGTTCAGAGCGGGCAAGGCGCCGATGAGGTTTTCGGCGGTTATCACTGGTATCCGCCGCTGATGGCCAGCACCGAGCCGGTTACCGATTACAGTCGAGTCTTTTTCGACTGCAATTATGAGACCTATAAAACCATGGTGCACGCCGATTATCGACAAGGAGACTGGAGTCTGGCCCTGGTTAAAGAACTCTTCGGCCGGGACCGCGACACGGCCGCCATCGATAATGCCCTCAAGTTGGACACCACCGTCATGCTGGTGGACGATCCGGTCAAGCGCGTGGATAACATGACCATGGCCTGGGGGCTGGAGGGGCGGGTGCCTTTTCTCGATCACGAACTGGTCGAACTGGCCGCACGCATCCCGGCGGCACTGAAAGTCCGGCAAGGTGGAAAGCATATTCTCAAGCAAGCGGCCCGTGACATCATTCCCGCTGCGGTCATCGACCGTCCCAAAGGCTATTTCCCGGTGCCGGCGTTGAAATACATTCAGGGCGAATACCTGGCATTCGTCACCGAAACCCTTTGCAGCACCGCGGCCCGCCAGCGCAACCTGTTCGACCCGGCGTACGTAGACCTTTTGCTATCCGCACCACTCGATCATCACACCCCTTTGAGAGGTTCCAAACTGTGGCAGATTGCCTTGCTGGAAAGGTGGTTGAACATCCACCGCATCTAAATCCCAACCCCTGAATTTCCGGAGGCCATCATGGACAAACACGCAAGCAGCTATCGGCGCATGGGGCGCATGCATTCACTGACGCTGAGGAATTGGGAGAAGCCCTGTTCGCCGGCCTTCCAGCAGATCCGATCGAACAAGTGCGTGGAAATGGGCTGGGGACGAATCATCTTCGGGCAAACCTTCGATACCAGTGATGGTCTGCTCGACTGCATGCATCAGGAAGCGGAGGGCAAGCGCGATATCACCTTCTATCTTCGCGATCCCCACGTCGTGCTCTCCAAGGCGCCGGACCGTTTTTTCCTCGACCCTTCCCACACCTATCGCCTGTGGTCGCACGATTATCGGCCGGCCAAACAGCGCAACCCGGCTTTCACCCTCAAGAGAGCGTCGGCCCGGCCGGATGTGGACGGTATGAACCAGATTTATCGCGCCCGGCATATGGTGACCAGCGATCCCGATTTTATCCTCGACTCCCGTGCCACCAAGTTGCGGACCTACCTGGTGGCCGAGAACCTTTCGGACCAGCGCATCGTCGGCACCGTCACCGGCGTCGATCACGTGGAAGCCTTCGACGACCCCGAGATGGGCGCCAGCCTCTGGTGTCTGGCGGTCGATCCCACGGCCCGGGCGCCTGGTATCGGCGAAGCCCTGGTGCGGCAGTTGGTGGAACACTACTTCACGCGCGGCCGAAACTATGTGGATTTATCGGTCATGCACGATAACCGCGAAGCCATCCGTCTGTACGAAAAGATCGGTTTCCAAAGGGTTCCCGTATTCTGCGTCAAATGCAAGAACGCCTTCAACGCGAAGCTGTACATGGCCAATCGGCCGGATGCCGCCTTGAACCCCTACGCCCGGATCATTATCGACGAAGCCCGGCGGCGGGGTGTGGGGGTGGAGATCGTCGATCCCAAGGTGCCGCTCTTTTCCCTGACGTTCGGCGGTCGGAGCGTTTGCTGTCACGAATCCCTGACCGACCTGACTTCCGCCATCGCCAGGATGCGTTGTGATGACAAGCGCCTGACCTACAACGCCCTGGTCGCCGCCGGGTTGGCCGTGCCCCGGCAATTCGCGGCAGGCGACGAGGCGGAGAACGGGGCCTTGCTGGCCAGGCTCCGGCGGGTGGTGGTCAAGCCGGCCCGCGGTGAGCAGGGGCAGGGCGTCCGCGTGGATTTGCGCCACCCCCGGGAATTGGCCGAAGCTGTGGCGGTCGCCCGACGCATCTGCAAGGACGTGATCATCGAAGAGTATGTCGAAGGGCAAGATGTGCGTGTCATCGTGATCGGGTTCAAATTCGTGGCGGCCGCGGTGCGGCGTCCCCCCCAGATCATCGGCAGCGGACAGCACTCCATCGCCGAACTCATCGAGAAGTACAATCGGCGGCGTATGGCCGCCACCGGGGGCGAGAGCCGGGTACCGATCGATGACGAGACCCTCAGATGCCTGCAACGGGAGAATCTATCCCTCGACCATGTGTTGCCCCAAGGACAATCGGTTGTCTTGCGCAAGGCGGCCAACCTGCACACCGGCGGTACGATTCACGACGTGACCCCTGAAATTCACCCGATGCTTGTGGACGCAGCGGAAAAGGCGGCCGTGGCGCTCAACGTGCCGGTGACCGGACTGGATCTTTGTGTTCCCGATCTGGCCGCACCGCACTATCACATCATCGAGGCCAACGAGCGTCCCGGCTTGGCCAACCACGAACCCCAACCGGTACCGGAGCGGTTTGTCGATCTGCTGTTTCCCGAAACCGCGCTCTCCGGTCCCATCTAAACATACGGAAACTTATGCACCCCATCGCCATCGACCAGGACTACCTGCAGAAAACGTTGCTGGAACTGCTCAACATCCCCAGCCCATCGGGCTATTCGGATCAAATTGTGCACTACGTCGGCCAGGCGCTCAAAGAGATGGATATCGAATTCAGCGTCACGCGCAGAGGCGCCATCCGGGCCTGTCTACCCGGGGCAGACCCCAAGTTGGACCGCGCCATCTCGGTGCATCTCGACACCTTGGGGGCCATGACGCGCATGCTCAAGGGCAACGGTCGCCTGGCAATCGCCCCGGTGGGCACCTGGTCCGCGCGCTTTGCCGAGGGCGGTCGGGTCACCATCTTCAAGAAGAACAAGGAGGTGGCCCGGGGCACGATCTTGCCGCTAAAAGCCTCCGGCCATGTCTACAATCATGAGATCGATACCCAGCCGATCAGCTGGGACAACGTCGAAGTGCGGGTGGATGAGAAGTGCCTGAGCGCCGCCGGGCTGAAAGCGGCTGGATACGGGGTCGGTGATTTCATCGCCTTCGATGCGACCCCCGAAATCACCCCCAACGGGTACATCTGCGCCCGCCACCTGGATGACAAGGCCGGCGCCGCGGTTCTTTTGGCCACGGCCAGGGCCGTTCAGCGTCAAAAACTGGATCTTCCGGCCAATTGCTATTTGTTGTTCACCATCTTCGAGGAGGTGGGTTCCGGGGCATCTTCCATTTTCTTCGGCGATATTGCCGAAATGGTGGTCATCGACCACGCCCCGGTTTCGGAGGATCAGAACTCAACGGAGTATGGCCTCACCATCGGCATGATGGATCAAACCGGACCGTTCGACTACCATCTGAGCCGCAAATTGACTTCTCTTTGCGAGGCTCACCGGATTGCGCACTGCACGGATGTCTTCCGCTACTATCGTTCCGATTCCGCTTCGGCCATCGAGGCGGGCAATGACACGCGGACCGCCTTGGTCGGGTTTGGGCTGGACGGGTCCCACGGCAACGAGCGCACCCATATAAGCTCTTTGGAGGCGGTGGCACAACTGATCGGCCTGTATGTGCAAAGTGAACCGACCTTTATTCGTGACAAGAACGATTTGGCATCGTTGGATGGATTTCCCCATCAACCGAGCAGGGACGTTATCAAAATCACAACCTGAAAAGGTTGTGGGTGCTCTGTCGAAGCGGGAAAACGGGAAAAAGGTGCATTCATGAAGCAAATAGTGGTTGTCGCCAACATCTTGCTGCTGACCGTGCTTGCGGGACTTGCCGTGGATCTCTTTTATGATGGCATCGATTACCACGTGCAAGCCTTCACAGCACCTCGGCAGGAGGCGGCACCGACCCTGGCGGCACCCGATACCGCACGGGTCCCGAGGCACGCCGCTTTGGCCTTTTACCAACCGGTTGTCACACGGAACCTTTTTCAGATCGCCGGCAAGGCCCAAGCGCCACCGGTGCTCGATCCTGCCAAAGATCTGGAAGTCACGGAATTGAACATCAAACTCTGGGGTACGGTGACGGGCAAAACGGCCCTGAAATATGCCGTTATCGAAGCCACGGGCGCCAACCAGCGCAGAGAACAACATCTATACCGTGAAGGCGACCGTGTCGAAACGGCGCTGATCGAAAAAATCCTGGACGACAAAATAATTATCAGCAACCAGGGGCAACGCCAGGTGCTGCGGATGGAGAAGTTCCTCCTGGGGGGCCGCCGCGGTCCTGTACGACGGGCGGCGGTCAGCGGCCGCCCGGTTTATCGCCGCACCATCAGCCGCGGCGTGATCGACAATGCCACGCAGAATTTCGATCAACTCATCGGTCAGGCCCAAATCGAGCCGATTAACGGCGGCATGCAGATCGCGGCGCTTCAATCGGGGTCGATTCTCCGAAGATTGGGACTGCGCAAAGGGGATGTCGTCACCAGCGTCAACGATCGGGCCATCCGGAGCATGGACGACGCCATGAATATTTACCGGGATCTTCAGAATGGCAACACCATCTCCATCCAACTGCTGCGCCGCAGCAGGCCGCTGACCTATCAGTACAACGTGAAGTAATTCAATAGCGCCCCAGTTCTCCGGCTATCGGCCGGTGCAGGCGGCTTGATAAAAGTCGTCCGCTCCGAAAATGTCGCCGTACACCCTGCAATGATCGGTCTGGGTCCTGAACCCGGTTTCGCTCCGCAAGCTGTTCTTAATATCGTCCGCGAAGAGGTGAAATTCGGCCATATGGATGCCGGCATCCGCGGGGGTATCGAAAACCATTATATTGCTGCTGCTCTCCTCGTCCGTCCAGGGGGTCCAGGCAACGGACTGGGGCACCTGGGGCCGGCCGGTGCCGGGCGAGCCGTCATACGCCATGGCGGCCCAATAGGAGGACATGCTGTCGGCCAGGGCGATGCGGCCGGGCTTGTTGGCGGGGGTATAGGTCATGACCATTAAATCCATGAGAACCATGCCCGGATCGGCAAAGATATAGGGAATTTCGATGCCATGGGCGGCGCCCACCATGAAGCTGAGGTCGACCAGCCCCATGATATTCGGTTCCTCATCCCAATCGAAGCGATAGACATAAATGTCGTCGGGCTGATGCAACTTTATGGCCGCGGCGACTTCATCCACGGCAGTGACCTTCCACATCTCCGAGTAGTACTTCGCGGCGAGTTCGTAGTTCCTGGGTTTGATGACCAGGGGAATCGTATCCATCACGCTCAGTGCGTAGTCCGGGTCCATCATCAAGAAGAGCTTGTACTCATCCCGATTGGTGCCCAGCATGATCGGCACCTTATGATACTCGCCGGCCTCGAAAACGGACAATGGATCTTTGCGCGGAAGCACATAGCCGTCCTGGATGCCCGTGGGCATGATGATCATCCCGCCGAACTGGGGCTCGGTGCCGTAGGCCGAAATCAAGTTGGTCGCGGGCATGGCGCGTAGATAGGCTTCGATGGCCTCATCCGCCATGGCATCCTGAAGCCGCTTGGCCGCTTGCCGGTCGGCGGCCAGGCCGTCGGCCATGAGCAGACGATTGACCGTTTCCCGGGAGCTGGTGGGATAGCCGGGCGCGGCGTCATCCACATAGTTTTCCGCCACGCTCATCGGCTGCCAGTTGCTGTTGCCGGCCACCCATTCGATGACCGGGCTCTGGGCGATGGCGCGCTGGAACAGCCCTGCGCTCAGGGGCGACGCCAACATCGAGAGGGTGTTGAACGCCCCCGCGGATTCCCCGAACAAAGTCACCTTGTTTTGGTCTCCGCCAAAAGCGGCGATGTTCGCTTGCACCCATTCCAGGGCCCGGATGATATCCAGGGTACCGAAATTGCCTGACCGGTCTTCCGGCGTGTCGTGCTCGCTCCGCAGCGCCGGATGGGCAAACCAGCCCAACGGCCCCAACCTGTAATTGACGGTCACCACGACGACATCGTATTTCTCGGCCAGCATTTTGCCATTGTAGGCCGCGCCTTCGCCGATGGAATTGCCGCCGCCGTGCACCCAGAACATCACGGGTTTATGACCTGCCGTATCCGGCGCCCAGATGTTGAGGTAGAGGCAGTCCTCGCCGCCCATCACCTGGCCGTCATAGGCCGCCGGATAGTTGCTCAGCATGTTCACATATTGGGTGCAGGGCTGGCAGGGCGTGGTGGCCATCAGGGTCTTGGCCCAGGGGGTTTCGGGTTGCGGCGCTTTCCAGCGCAAGGCGTTCACCGGGGGCTTCGCGAAGGGCACGCCGTACCATGCGGCGATGCCGTTTTCTTCGCGCTTGCCGATGATCGTGCCCGCGGCGACGCGCCGGATGGTATCGCTCTGCATGGCGAAATGCACGTTGCCGACATTGCGGGCGTTTTTCTTCACCACGGTTTGCGTGGGCGCGCCCGTGTAGCCGGCCGGCGGCGTCAGCGTTACCTTGAAAATGCCGCTGGGAACATCCTGGAATTCATAAGCGCCTAAAATATTGGTGACGGCCGTTTTTTGAAGGCTGTCGCCGGTCAGCGTCAGACTCACGCGGCGCATGCCGCGACCATCCAGGGTGACTTTGCCTGCGATCGATCCATCGCCGGTTCCGCTCCCACCGTCGGAGCCATCACAGCCCCAAAGCAGAAACAGGCCGATCCAAAGAACGAGCATCCAAATCGCCCTGTTTCTGATCCCCCAAAAAGCACCAACACGGTCGCAACTGCGCGCATCAGCCATCGGTGTATCCCCCTCTTGTGATTTTTTTCGAAGATATGGCGGAATGAAAAAGCGTAGAACAAACTGACACGTCAGTCTAAGTGGCGGCGGGCGAAAAATCAACTCTAAAGTTGAGGCAGGGGCGTTACGAATCGCCCGTGGTCTTTACCGAGGTTTGGATCTTAAGGTTGTACTTCTCGATCTTGGAGTGCAGGGTGGGTCGGGAGAGCCCTAAAATTTTAGCGGCACGCGACCGATTGCCGTCGGTGACGTTGAGCGCTTCGGTGATCAACAGGCTGGCGAAATGATCCATGCAAGCTTCGAAAACGTTGCCGTCGCTTTGGCACAAAATCTGTCCCCGCGCCCATTGGCGGATGACCTCTTCGGTGGAGGCATTGCCCTTGCAGCCCTGGCGGTTTTCCTGGCCGGTGACCTGGGCGATATCGGCCGTGCTGATGGGGGTGCCGCGGTTGAAGATCAGCGCCTTTTGCAAGGTGTTGGCCAACTCGCGTACATTGCCGGGCCACTGGCGCTGCCGCAGATCGTGCAGGACACCCGTGGCCAGGCCCGGATTGTCCATGCCCAGGTCGGCGGCGAAACGGGAGAGAAAATAATCGCTGAGTAGCGCAATGTCTTCGGTGCGCTCGCTCAAGGGGGGCAGCCAGATGGTGATCACCTTCAGGCGGTAGTAGAGATCTTCGCGGAATTGTCCCTGGGTGATGAGGGTTTCCAGATCGCGGTTGGTGGCCGCGATGATGCGCACGTCCACGGGAATCGTTTCGCGGCCGCCCAGGCGTTCGATGCTTTTTTCCTGCAGCAGGCGCAGCATTTTGGCTTGCAGGTTCATGGGCATGTCGCCGATCTCGTCCAGGAAGATGGTGCCGCCCGAGGCCTGTTCGATTTTGCCCACCCGGCGGTGATTGGCGCCGGTGAAGGCTCCCTTTTCGTAGCCGAACAGCTCGCTTTCCAGCAGGGTGTCGGGAATGGCCACGCAGTTGATCACCAGAAAGGGCCGATTGGCCCGCAGGCTGTGCTGGAAGATGGCCCGGGCGGCCAACTCCTTACCGGTGCCCGAATCGCCGCGGATCAGCACGGTGGCATCGGTGGCCGCCACGCGCCCGATGGCCTTGTAGACCTTCTGCATGGCCGGGCTGCGGCCGATGATGGCATCCTGGGCCGCTTCGCCGGGGGTGCCGTTGACGGCCACAGTGGAGCGCATGAAGCGGCCGGCTTCCAGCGCCTGTTTGATGGTGGAGAGCATGTCCGGGATATCGAAGGGCTTGAGCACATAATCGAAGGCCCCCATTTTGGTGGCTTCGATGGCCGTTTCGGTGGTGCCGTAGGCGGTCATGATAATCGCCGGCACCCGCTGGTCGATGGTGTGGATGGTTTTGAAGGTTTCCAGGCCGCTCATGCCCGGCAGGCGTACATCCAGAATCACCAGGTCGGGCATCTTTTCGCGCACGATGCGCAGGCCGGCTTCGCCCGAAGCGGCGGTTTGAACGACATACCCCTCTTCGATGAGCAGCTTGTTGAAGCTTTTGCGCAACTGGTCATCGTCATCGATAATCAGAATGGTCGTCACCGATTTCTCCTCTGTATTCCTTCAGCCATTAGTCTTCAGCCTCTCCTATCTCCTCCTTATCACCGGCAGCGTGATGACGAAAGAGGCGCCCATGCCTTCCTTGGGTTCCAGCCGGATGCGGCCGCCGTGTTCGTTGATGATGCGCTCCACGATACTCAGGCCCAAGCCGGTGCCCTCCTCCTTGGTGGTGAAAAACGGCTGAAACACTTTATCCGCCAGATGCTCGGCAATGCCCGGCCCGTTGTCGGAAATCTGGATGATGGCCGTTTCGCCGCCGGCTTCGGGCGCCATGGTTTCCCGGATGGTGATACGCCCGCCGTTGCCCATGGCTTCGCAGGCATTGATGATCAGATTGACCAGGACCTCCTTGAGTTGTTCGGGGTCCACGGTCACATCCGGCAGGGGCTGGGTGCGGTCCAGGGTGACGGTCACATCGTACGACTTGAGACGATGCCGGAGCAGTTGCAGGGCCATGTCCACTACCATGGAAGGGCTGAGGGGCTGCATTTTCAGTTTGGGCGGCCGGGAGAATTCCAGGAAGTTTTGCACGATGGTGTCGATGTGGCGGATCTCTTCGGAGATCACCTGGAAATCCTCCTTCTGCTCGCTGTCCAGCTTCAGTGACCGGTTCAGCGAAAAGAGCCGCATCTGCACGGAAGTAAAAGGATTGCGGATGCTGTGGGCCATGCCGGCCGCCAACTTGCCCACCATGGCCAGCTTTTCGGCATGCAGCAGGCTTTCGCGGCTGCGCTCCAATTCCAGGTGGGTCTGGTCCACGTCTTCCAGCAAGCCGCGCACTCGCTGGCTCAGGGCATCCATGACATTGCTGGTGGGGGGCGGCGGCGTGTTGCGGCTGGTGGCTTCGACCAGCCGGTTGACCGGCTGGAGGATTTGACCGACCAAGATGGCCAACAGCGCGATGGCCAGGACCATGCTGCCGATCATGGCGGCCAGGGCGGTCATGCGCAGGTTTGACGCCTGGGCCAGACTGTCGCCTTTGGCTTCCATGATCCTTTGGGTGTGGATCTCCTTATACTTCTCGCACAACGCCATCAGGGTGAAAAAGCTTTCGCGCACCTCTTTGTGCAGGTCGGCGCCTTGGGCGCGTTCGCCGGACGCATAATAGGCGATCACCTGATCCTTGCCTTGCACGTAGTGGTGATACTCGCGCTCGATTTGCTCCAATATCTGGCTATGGCTCCCATTGCTCGATTCCTGGGCGGCGGCTTGCAGGCGTTTGTAAAAGAGCTCGCGATAGTGGCTCATCTGCCTTAACCAATCGGGGTTCCCGTCCTGGAAGTAGTAGGTCAAGTACCCTTTTTGATGCACCAGGGCCACCTCCAGGGCATTGGCCGACTCGTAGGCGGCGATGTGCCTGTCGATGATGGTGTTCAAGACCCCCTCGATGCGTTGGGTATACCAGATCATCACCAGGCCGCCCATGATGGTGATGCCCACCAGGGCGGTGATGACCAGGAAGATGCGGGTGCGTAGGGGAATGGTCACTTTCATGCGCGGAAATCCTCTTTCATTCGACCTCTGGATCCATCATCGCCTGCCTCGATCCGTTTGCTCCGGCGCGTGTCCGTCAGGAGTGCTCCGTAACCGCCGTCGGCGTTGTCGAGGGCGGCGTATCGGCCGCCAGCATGGTGTCGATATCGCTCAGTATCTTCTGGCGGTAATGGGCCAGCACGTTCGGATTGGCCATGATCATGTCCAACTGGCGCGTGTGGATGGTCAAAAACCCTAGAATCTTCAGGTACTGAATCATGGTGCTCATGACGTACTGCTCGATGCGGGCGTTGAGATGGTCTTCCTTGATGGTGATGCGGAAGCCGTAAGGTTCCAGGAGCTCCTGGATGAACTGGACCCGCTTGAGGCGCCTGGAAAAGTCGGCGCCGCCGCCTTTGAAGTGAAAGTTGATGTAGTTTTCGCCGGTGCGTTCGCCCACCAGGGCCTCTACAATGGAGAAGTGAAAACCCAGCCGGGATTGCAGGCTGCAATAGTTTTTGGAGATCATGAAGTAATTGCGGTTGGACATGGTGGTGCGTACCGTCGGCAGCAGCGCTTGATTGGTGGTGGCCTGGAACATCACGGACATGAAGCCTTTGCCGTCCACGGGCGGCGGCCCCCCCCAGGGCAGGGCGCTGATGCCGGCCCACAAGGCCCGCATGGGGATCGAGACGATGTTCTCCAGTTCGACGTATTGGCCCGCAACTTCGGTATTGAAGCCGTCGTCCAGGTTCAGAATCCACCACTGCATGGGCACCTGGGCGCGCAATTGCTTGCTCGAGCGCTCCGGAAAATGGTGGGCTTTGCCGAAGCGGAACATTTCGTGGACGGCTTTTTCGTGACAGAAGCGGGTGATGTCGTGCAAGGTGCGGCAGCGCTCGGCTCTGAAATCGGGGCCATCGGGGTTGAGCAGATTCAGGGGAACGATCATCTTGGCGGCGCCGTCGAGCATCTGCCAGACGCGGCTGCCGGCCATGAGGTTGCGTGGTGTATCTCGGTAGGCCAGCAGTTCTTCGATGCGGCCGGAGTAGATCTTGCATCCATTGGCATCCACGGTGACCGCTTGGCGCGACGTCAGACGGGTTGTGGCCCCGGGCAAGCCGAAAATGGCCGGAATCTGAAACTCCCGGGCCACGTTGGCCAAATGGCCGGCCAGGCTGCCCTGTTCGGTGATCAGGGCCGCGGCGCGGTTCAGCAACATGGCCCAGCGCGGCAGGGCCTGGACCGTCACCAGGATGGCCCCCTTGGGGAACTGGAGGGCATCGGCCTCCTTGGTTACGATGAAGATTTTGCCGGCGGCCACCCCGCTGCTGGCGGTCTCTCCGCCTTGCAGGCAGAGCGGCCAGCGCTCGTCGGCCGGCGGCATTTCGGCGGTGCGGGAGACGGTCTGCTGCAGCGGCCGGCATTGCAGCAGGATCAATCGGTCGTCGGCATCCAGGGCCCACTCCACGTCCTGGGGGTGGCCATAAAAGTGTTCGATGCGCATGCCCATCTCGGCCAGGGCCAATACCTGGGCGTCCGATAGGCAAGGGCTGTCGGCCTGGTCACCGGTGGTGGTCAGGCGGCAGACCCCCTCGTCGGGGTAGCACACATAGCGCTGGGGCTTGTGGGGGATGCGGCGCTGGGCGATAACCGGTGGCGAACTGCGCCGGACAAGGAACTGGTCGGTGGCCGCCGTGCCATCCACCACGGTTTTGGGCAGTCCCCAGGTGGCATGGATGATCAAGGCCTCCGTGCGGATGTCCACGGGATTGCGCGTGTAGAGCACGCCGCCGGCTTTGGCGTCCACCATTTGCAGACAACCCACGCACATGGGCACCTCTTCGTCGCGAATGCCGCGCTGAAGGCGATAGGTCATGGCCGGCAAGCCGTATTTGCTGGCCACCACCTCTTTGAAGGCGTCCGCCAGGGCTTCCCGGCCCACATTGAGGACCGAGCGGTATTGTCCGGCAAAGGAGGCGCCCGAAACGTCCTCGCCGATGGCGCTGCTGCGCACGGCCAGGGAAACGCTTTGGCCGGCGGCCGCCGCCATCTTCTCCTGGGCAGTGTCCAGGGCCTGGGCCAATTCGTCCGGCAAGGGGGATTGAATGATCAGTTGCTGGATGGCCGTGCTCAGCGCATACAGGTGATCGGGACGTTCGATCTCCGTGGCTTGCGTCCGCCGGTTGATCTCCGCCTGCAAGTCGCCGTTCTGCATGAAGCATTCGAAGCCGCGCGAGGTGACCACAAAACCGTGGGGGATCTTCAGATTCAGTTGACGGGACAGCTCCGCCAGGTTGGCCATTTTGGGCCCGGTCAGGTCGGCGCTGGTGCGATCTACCGACCCCAGCGGCATCACCAGGGGGCCTTGGGCTTCGGCCGCCGGCGGATAGACAAAAGGATTGATCTGGCTTTGAATCGCTTTGAAGCGGGCCTGCAGGGCGCTGTATTTGTCAGGCGCAAGGGCGTTGATATGCTTGACGATCTGGAAAACGTCAGTGGAGATCCGCGTGCAGCGGGAGCGGACGAACTGCATGCCGAAGGGGGCGCTTCCCCGCAGGGCCTGTTCGATCTCGCCCATCACCTCCAGGGCCCGGTTATTGGCGTTGAGCAGCAGTTTGAAGTGGTGGTAACGATCCTTAAACGCGATGCGCAACGCTTCGGCTTCGGCGGCGCTGGGCGGCTGTCCGCTGGTTTGTAATTTGCTGAAGAAGGCGCGCAGGCGTTTGATCATAATGCTTGGCAAACCTCGATTCCGGCCCGGCAAGAAACTCACACCGCCGTTAACCTATAAAAAACACAGGCCAAAGGCAAGGTCCAATCCCGTCGCCTTTGGCCTGGTTTTATTACTTACTGGGGGAGGGCGGCGATGGATCAATGCTCCAGTCGCAGGCCCCAGCCTTCGAACAAGTACATGATGCCGAACCCATACCACAGGGTGTAGATCACGTAGAACACCAGCGAGAAGACCACCACCCCCAGGCGGTCTTTGATGTTCTGCGCCTGGATGCCGAAGTAGTTGTAGGCCGGCTCCACTGCCTTGGTGATGGCTGTATGTACCGCGTTGGCTTCCTTAAACTGCTCTTGTTTGTTCAAATCCTCTTCCAGTAAGGTACAGGCCTGCCACCAGTTGTAGAGCACCCGGCGCGGCTCGATGCCGTACTTGGATTGGATGGCATCCCCGTTGTTCTCGTACATCAGCTTGGCATCGGCCAGGCAGTTGGCCAGAAGCTTGCCCAGGTCGGCGGATACCTTCAGGGTCTCGCCACTGACGTTGATCAGGGCACCGCCCGCGTTGAGCTGTTTGGCCATCTGGTCGGCTTGTTCGGCGGATTGAAAGGCCAACGTCACCTCGATCTGCCGGCCGTCGAATTTCTCGGCGGCGGTGGTGGCCTTGTGGATGTAGTTGGCCGATCCTTTGGAGATGGAGTTGTACAGGCTGTCCAGGTACTCCAAGCCATTATGGCCGCCGAACAACGGCATAAACATGGCCACCAGCACCACGATGAAGGCGACCATGAGCGCCATACCGGTGGCGAAGGTTTTCTTATGTGCAATCATGGATGACCCTCCTCTCCTTTGAGTACGGCGATGTTCTTGAAAAACGTACCGATGACCCACACGGCGAACGTGCCGATGACGATAAAAAAAGCATAGATGCCGATCTGGTTGAGGATCTCTCCCGCGGCCGGCGACAAGGGGATGATGTCCATGGCGGCCAGCTTGGAGGGCAGGGCGAAGAAACGGTTGACGAAGCCGGCCAGCACCGCCAGGGCATAGAAGCCGCGGATGGTGATACCTGGCACCACCTTGGTGACCATGGCGCCGACCTGAATCCCGATCAGGCTGCCCAGCAGCATGCCCATGGCCAGGGTGTAGAAGATAAAGCCATAGATGGCGTACTGGGTGATGGCGGCATAACCGGCCGTAAAAATGATCTGGAAAATATCGGTGCCCACCGTGGTCATGGACGAGACGCCCAGCATATAGACGAAGATCGGGAAGGTCAGAAACCCGCCGCCCACGCCCATGATGCCCGCTGCCGCGCCCACCAGGGCTCCGGACAACACAAGAAACACCCAGGAGATCCCGCGGCCGCCCGGTGTAAAATCGTGATCGAATTTGACCATGGGGGGAATGTTGACCGCTTGCAGCTTGCGGGGCAGCCCGCCCAGATCGGCGCCCTCGCTCTTGCCGCCATGGGCCCCGCTGCCGTGGGCGCCGGTGTCGCCGGCCATGGCTTTGCGCGATTTGAGATAATCCAGCAGGGCATAGGTGCCTAAAAAACCCAGCATGAGTACATAAATGGTGGTGATGAAGGCATCGCTGAGAATCGGATTTTTTTCGTACAATACCCGGTTGACCAGGCCGCCGCCCGTGGCGCCGACCACCGAGCCGATCAGAAAGACCACCGCCAGCGGCACCGACACATTGCCCAGTTTGCGGTGGATCACGCTGCCCATGATCGCCTTGGCGAAAATATGAAACAGGTCGGTGCCCACCGCCAGAATACCTTTGATGCCCGCGCTCATCAGGGCCGGGGCGATGATGAAGCCGCCGCCCGCGCCGATGGCCCCGGTGATCAGGCCGGCGCAGACCCCGATGAGGATCGAGGCGATGAAGATAAAGTTGGAATAAAAGGCCGGGCTGTAGGCTTTCTTGCCGCCCAACGTATCGGGCAGTGCCTGGCTGATCTCTTCGGCAAAAACGATTCCGCCTAGAAGGATCGGTAGCAGCAAGAGCCCCAAAACGATCAACCGCTTGCGGTCGCCCAGGATGATTTTGGCATTGGCGACCTCCCACTGGGCGTGCATGCGGGCGCCTTGGAGCATAAATTCTCCCCACTGTCTGAAGAAACCCATTGCAGTCGTACTCCTTATCTTAAATCATTCTTCCAGTCCGCTTGTTGCGCGGCAGTCCGCGGCAACGCCATTCTCCGTTGCGATGTCCATAAAAATCGTGGGCGATCACCCCCTCAATTTTTCCATGCTTTCGATTTTTTTAATTTGCAATTGACGCTTTTGAAAGGCGTCTTGAATTTTGTAGATCAGCTCGTCGATGTCGATGGGTTTCATCAAGTAGTCGAAGGCGCCCAGTTCCATGCCCTGGATGGAGGCTTCCATGCTGGCATGACCGGTGAGCATGATGACTTCCACCAGCGGGTGGTGCCGTTTAATTTCCCGCAGCGCCTGGATGCCGTCCATGCCCGGCATGCGCATGTCCATGACGACGACGTCGATTTTTTGTTCCGCCAGAATGGACAAGGCTTCGGGGCCGCTGGAAACGCCGATGACATCCATACCTCGCTTTTTCATGCGCTTGATGGCGGTTTGCAGGTACTCGGTTTCATCGTCCACGAACAAAGCCTTTAAAAATTCCACGCTTGGCCTCCTATGGGTGAATCGGAGCCGCAATTTATGTTGATGGTTGCGAAGCTGTTGCCGTGCTTCTTTCCATGGTGGGGGCTGGTGCCGAAATGCGCCGCCCGCTGACCCGCCGTAATAATTATGGAGTGTTTCATGGTTTTCGTCATCGGCGCTACGCTCGATTGGTAATTGCTTCCATTCCCGATGGGAAAAATTTAAGGGCAGCGGCTTTTCCCAAGATCGGAAACCAGCAAGACCGAATCGACTATCATGTTTGCACGGGTCAAATCAATTGAATTTCAAGGATATTACACAGTTGTAATTAGAACTGAGCACTCAGTCAGTTTGAAGGGGCTTGTTCGCCATCCATCTGCATGATGCCATGGCCTTAAAGTTATCTTACGGATAATATCAAGCGCTTGAGTTCAACCAGCACCGCCTCGCCTTCCAATTCGACCGCTTCCTCCCCCTTGGCCATCTGATGAAAGCGGCGCAAGGCCGCGTTGTCGAGGGTGTTGACGGTGTTGCGGATCATTTTCAATCGGCTGTGCATCAAGTTGAACACAACGCTGGGTCCTACCTCCACAGCCCCGGCGGTGCCCTCCTTTTGTGCGCCCCAGGCCTGGCAGTGGGCCGTTTCCATGGCTTTGGGCACCGGCGGCCAGCCGAGCAGTTCGGCTGCCAGCGTCAATACTTCGATGATGCCCTCGCTGTAATTGTTTTTCAGGGCTTCGCGGCCGTCATTGGCCAGGGCCTCGATGTCGGCGGCGGTATAGGAAAGATCCAGAGAGGCGATGATCTCATCCTGGAGGTGCTGCAACGTGTCGGCTTTGGCGCTGACCACCACATCCTTGTCACTGAGGATTTTGATGGCGTTGCGGATGCTGATCATCTCTTTGAGCGTGGGGCTTTTGCGCAAGACCACATCGTCGATGCCGGTATGGTAGCGCTTGAGCTCGTTGTCCAGGACAATGATGAAAGGCCGTCCGTCCTGGCCGTCTTCCCGGTAGTAGAGCTCCAGATCGCGCTCCTTGCGTGGCGCATAACGGCTCATCTGGAACAAGGTGCGCAGGGCCTCGTGGTCGATGCGCTGGGGCGGGTCGGCCGGCTTCATGGACCGTCGGATCTGGTCGGCCAGGCGGTTGACTTGAATTTTTTGGCTTAGATTTTCCCTGAAACCCATGGGCATCTCCTCTGCGAGTGGGTGACGCGTTGCAATCAAAGCCAGATCTCGGTCGTGCTCGTACTCAATTGGATTTATGAGTTATTCGAGTATGCGTACGAGTACGAGTACGCGTACGACTGAAAGGTGGCTGTGGCGCTGCAACAATGCAACCGTCATGACGTGCATTCCAGGTATCGTTTGACCCAGATACCCATTTTTTGTATATGATCCCCTCCGTTTCGGCAAACCGTTTTTATCAAAAGGAAAAAGACATGGACGATTTCGTGACCCTCACCTACAAAGGTCGATCTTATCAACTGCCGGTGATCACCGGCACCGAAAACGAACGCGGGGTCGATATCCTGCGGCTGCGCAACGACACCGGTTTCATCACCTACGATCCCGGTTTTGCCAACACCGGCGCCTGCAAAAGCAACATCACCTATATGGATGGAGAAAAGGGAATTTTGCGCTACCGCGGTATTCCCGTGGAGGAACTGGCTGAAAAATCCACCTTCAAGGAGACCGCCTATTTACTGATCAACGGCCGTCTGCCCTCGGAAACCGAGCTGCGCAAATTCTCCATCATGCTCAACGACAACTCCCTGGTCCACGAGGACATGAAGACCTTTTTCCAGAATTTCCCCCGGGCCTCGCATCCCATGGGGATTTTATCGGCGATGGTCAATGCCCTGCGCAGTTTCTATCCGGAGTTGCAGACCAGCGAAGAGGAGATCAATCTGATCGTGACGCGCCTGCTGGCCAAGGTGCGTACCATGGCAGCCATGTCTTACAAGATATCTCGCGGCCATACGGTTGTCTACCCCCGGCCGGACCTGGCGTACTCGGAGAATTTCCTCAACATGATGTTTGACACCCCGGTTACACCCTATGTGCTCGTCAAGGAAGTGGTGCGCGCCCTGGAGGTGTTTTGGATTCTGCACGCCGATCACGAGCAGAATTGCTCGACCACGGCCGTGCGCGTGGTGGGCAGCGGGCGGGTCAACCTCTATGCGGCCATCTCGGCCGGCATGTCGGCCTTGTGGGGACCGCTGCATGGAGGTGCCAACCAGGCGGTGATCGAGATGCTCAATGAGATTCATCGCGGCGGCGGCGACTACCGCAAAGCCGTGACGCGCGCCAAAGACAAAAACGATCCCTTCCGGCTGATGGGCTTCGGTCATCGGGTATACAAAACCTATGACCCCCGCGCCAAGATCATGAAGCGCATGTGCGATAACCTGCTGGCGGCCCTGAATCTGAAGGACCCGTTGCTGGATATTGCCAAGGAACTGGAGGAGGTGGCCGTGAAAGACGCCTACTTCATCGACCACAACCTTTACCCCAATGTGGATTTTTACAGCGGTATCGTGCTGCGGGCCATCGGTATCCCCACCAATATGTTCACCGTGATGTTCGCCATCGGCCGCCTTCCCGGTTGGATCGCCCAATGGAAAGAGAGCATGGACGATCCGGCCTGGCGCATCAGCCGGCCGCGCCAGATCTATACGGGCCCAACCGAAACCCACTATGTGCCCATGGCCGAGCGCCAGGCGGACTGACGGACACGTACCAACAGACAGGTACCCCAGAAATCGTAAAAGAAGAGGGGGTGGGCTCGGCCCACCCCCTCTATGGTTTTAAAGCGCTCTATCTTGCAGGTTTAATCGAAGTCGCCCAGGGGCCGCACAAAAGTCCACTTGGCCGGATATTCCACTAAGGCCCCCCACGCTTCGCCGATATTTCCGCCCAGGGCCGAGAAAGGCGAGGAGATGACGAAAAGGCAGAATCCACCGACTGTCGCGACGATGCCCAGGGGACGGCAAAGAATGCCATCGGCGGCCATGCTGCCCGCCGCGACCTGCCGGTCCTTGATCTCTTCAGAAGGCTGGGCCATGGCAACACAGGGCGATAAGAGCAGCGCCGCAATCAGTAAAAGAACAATGGAATGTTTGCCTAAACTATGCATATAGTCTCCTTTCCTGAACGGTTCGTCTATTGGGCTAGAATCAGCATTGATTTGTCGGATGCGGTCATGGGCCATCGTTACGACGGACCATAGCAGTTCTTTTAACCGGCCGCAATCTTTTGCTAACACGAATATCGGCAACTCAATTCAGAACTTTAATCTTGATCTTAACCGGAATCGAACTTGGCAACTTTCTCCGTGACACGTTCCGACCCTCTCGACGAAGTCCCCTCCCTGATCGATGTGGCCATCTGCCTGCCGATTTTCTCCACGTTCACTTACCGCGCAGGCCCGGACCTGTTGCCGGCGGTCGCTCCTGGAAAGCGCGTGTTGGTGCCGTTCGGCCGCCGCCGTATTACCGGTTATATCCTCGGTGAGGCGCGCCAGGCCCCCCAGGCCGGGGTCAAGAACATTGCGGCCATTCTGGACGAACGTTCCCTGTTCCCCGAGGTGATGCTCGCCTTTTTCAAATGGGTTGCCGATTACTACATGCACCCCCTGGGAGAAGTGTTGCAAACCGCCCTGCCAACGGGCATCAATCTGGCCGACGAAATCGGTTATGAACTCGCCGAAACCGAGGACCCCACCCTGGCCGCAGCCCGCGCCGCCATGGCCCCCTGGGAGCAGCGTCTCTTCGAACGCTTGGCGCAGGGCGCTTGCAGCCGCGGCGCCTTGCGCCGCCTGGCCGGGCGCGCCTTTGTTCCCAATGTCCTGGGCGCCTGGGAGAAAAAGGGCTGGATCGTGCGCCGGGAACAATTGGCCGGCGGCGCCACGCGCGCCAAAAGCGTGCGCTACGTCGCTCCCCATCCGGCCTTCAGCGACGGCTCCCGCTTGTCTTCCGCCCGTCAGGCCATCTGGCGGCTGCTGCAAGCCCAGGGCCCCATGGCCATGGAAACCTTGCGCGCCGCCGTGCCCACCGCCGCCGCGTTGGTGCGTCGCATGGTCCGGGACGGACAGGCGGTGGTGGAACTGCGCGCCGTCTATCGCGACCCGCTGGGGGAACCGATATCGGCCGATCAACCCCCACCACTGACGCCCGAGCAAAAGTCTGCGGTGGACACTATGGCCGCGCAACTGGGACAAGGCTACCAGACCTTTTTATTGGCCGGCGTCACCGGTTCGGGCAAAACCGAAGTGTATCTGCAGATGGCTGCCCGGGCCTTGGCCCAGGGTATGGCCGTGCTGGTGCTGGTGCCCGAAATCGCCTTGATCTCCCAGACCGAACGTGCTTTCCGGGCGCGCTTCGGCGAGCGCGTGGCCCTGCTGCACAGCGGCCTGTCCGATGGAGAGCGCCTGGACCAGTGGCAGCGCATCCTGGCCGGTGAGGCCGCCATCGCCGTGGGGGCGCGTTCGGCCATCTTCGCCCCTTTTGCCAAAGTCGGCCTGATCATCGTGGATGAAGAGCATGACGACGCCTACAAGCAGGAAGGCGCACTGCGCTATAATGCCCGGGACCTGGCCGTCATGCGTGCCCGGCAGCAAGCTGCCGTGGCCATCCTGGGGTCGGCCACGCCCTCGTTGCAGTCGGCTTACAACGCCCAGAACGGCAAATTTCTGAAGATCAGCCTGTTCGAACGGGTGGATCAGCGGGCCATGCCCGAGATCTTCATCCAGGATCTGACGGCCATACGCGAAGAGCGCGGCGCGCGGCGGCATTTGACACCCGCCTTGCTGCAAGCCCTGGGCGAGACCCTGGCACGCAAGGAGCAGGCCCTGATCTTTTTGAACCGCCGGGGGTTTGCCGGCACCGTGGTGTGCGCCGCCTGCGGAGAGACCCTGCGCTGCCGGCGCTGCGATATCTCCCTGACCTACCATCAGCAGGCCAATGCCTATCAATGCCACTACTGCGGGTTTTGCCAGCCGGCCGTGGCCCGCTGCCCCCGTTGCGGCTCGGACCGCATTCGACGCCTGGGCCTGGGCACCGAACGCCTGGAAGAGGACTTGCGCAAACTCTTCCCCACGGCCCGGGTGGGCCGCATGGACCGTGACACCACGCGCCGCAAAGGGGCCTTGCTCAAGATTCTCAAGGATCTGCACGAGCGCAAGATCGACATCCTGGTGGGCACGCAGATGGTGGCCAAGGGGCACGATTATCCCCATATCACCCTGGTGGGCATCATCTGCGCCGACCTGTCGTTGAGCATGCCCGATTTCCGTTCGGGCGAACGCACGTTTCAGCTTCTGGCCCAGGTGGCCGGCCGCGCGGGGCGCGGCAAAGTGCCCGGCCGCGTGATCTTGCAGACCTATAATCCGCACCATTTCAGCATCACGGCCGCCCGCCAGCAGGATTTCGACGCCTTTTACCGCCAGGAGATCGAGTGCCGCAAGCTGCTGGGCTATCCCCCGGTCACCCGCATGATCCAGTTGCGCATCAGCGGCCGGGACAACGCCCACGTGGCCGACTTCGCCCAGCGCCTGGGCGCCCAATGCCGCCAACGCCTGACCCGGAACCCTGCGAACGGCCTGGAGGTGCTGGGTCCCATCGAAGCCCCCTTGCAACGCATCGCCGATCACTACCGCTGGCAGCTGCTGATCAAAGGGCCGCGCGTCGCCCCCCTGCACCAATTCGTGCGACGGCTGCTTTTCGGCCCCGACGCCATCACCGGCAAAGGCGATGTGGCCGTGGCCGTGGATGTGGACCCGGTGTTCCTGATGTAGGCGGTTGACATCCAAGCTGGGTCGCCATATAGGTGAATGGGCTTCAACGGATTGAAATAGTGTCCATCCAGGGATGAGATATTTTCGTCGAGTTCAAGGCGGACGAAAATTTTAACCGCAGGAATATATGGACATATTTCGAGGATTAAAATTTTCGCCCAACGCCGAAATCGGCGAAAATAGCCATTTCTGGATGGACACGAAATAACAGCACCGAGGAGACAGTTCATGCAGAGCAGGATAGGGCGCATGGCAATATTGGCCGCGGCCATGCTGACCTTGTTGGCGGGCCTTGGTTTGGATTGCACAACGGCGCGCGCCGAGGGTGAACCCACCCCGGCGACCGCCGCTCCCAAGGCCCATTGGCCGCAGACGATCTTCGAATTTGCGCCCCTCATGGAGGGGGCGGATATAAAGCACGATTTTATTGTCGAAAATAAGGGCCAAGGCCCTCTATCGATCCACAAGGTGCAACCCGACTGAGGCTGCTCGGTGGCCTCGCATCCGGGGCAGATCCCTGCCGGCGGCAGGGAAAAAATCAGCGTGGTGGTGCATACGGGCGGCAGGGGCGGGCAAAAGGTGTCCAAGAGCTTCAGGGTTTTCACCAATGACCCCAAGCAGCCGAACGTTGAGTTGGTGGTGACCGGCAAGGTCGAAGCCTTTGTGGACATCGAGCCGCCGCGGCTCTCTTTCATCGGCAAGGCCGGCGAGACCCTGCGCCAGGAGGTTCGCATCACCCCCAATCCCAAGTACCCCTTCACCATCAAGGAGGCCAAAGCCGCCACGGATCAGAATCTGCGCATCGATCTCAAGCCGCTGGGCAAAAAAGCCAAAGAGGGGTATCTGCTGACGGTGACGGTGATCAAAACCAATCCGGGCACCTTCGCGGAGTACATTCAGCTCCATACCGATTTGAAGGAGAAGCCCACCATCGGGATCTCCGTCCATGGTCGGCTGATGACACCCCCGGTGCAAGGCGATGGCAATCCCCAGTAAGTTGGAACAAAGGGTCCAAGTGAATAGAAGCCGTTTCAAGGTAGTGGCATTCGATTGTGACGGGGTGCTGTTCGACTCCTCCCTCTCCAACCGGGCCTATTACAACCAGATCTTGCAGCACCTCGGGCGGCCGCCCATGACCGATGCGCAGTTCGCTTACGTGCACATGCACACCGTGCACGAGGCGCTCGTGTATCTCTTCGCAGATCCGGATGAACTGACGGCCGTGAAACAGTACCAGCGCCGGATGAGCTACCTGCCCTTTATCCGCGACATGGTGGAGGAGCCTTACCTGCGCGAGTTGCTGACGCGGTTGCGGCCGGCGTATAAGACCGCCATCGCCACCAATCGCACCGATACCATGGGGCGGGTCCTGGAAGCGCACGATCTGCAAGATCACTTCGATAAAGTGGTCACGGCCAGCGATGTGCGCCAGCCCAAACCCTATCCGGATCAACTGATCCTCTTGCTGGCGCACTTCGGTATCGAACCCGGGCAGATGCTTTTCGTGGGAGATTCCGAACTGGATGCCGCGGCATCCCATCAGGCCGGTGTTCCTTTTGTGGCTTACGATAATCCTCGGCTGACGGCCAAGGCGCATATTCAAAACCTGAAAGAGCTTCTATCGGTTCTGGGCCACTGACCTTTCGCCCGGAGTTGCGATACCATCCAAAGAACCCAGTAGAGGTCTGCCCGGTATGGCCGGAAAACCATCCTATGATGAGCTGCGTAAACGGGTCGAGCAACTGGAGAGCGAGTCTCGCGAACGGCGCCGGATCGAACATGAGCTGCAATACCGATTGGCCTTCGAAGCGCTGATCACCAGCATCTCGAGCACCTTCATCAATCTTCCGCCCGCCGGAATCGACGCGGCGGTGACCGATGCCTTGAAACAGCTCGGCGAGTTCAGCCAGGTGGACCGCAGCTACCTGTTTCTCTACAACCGCGACGGTCTGACCATGGACAACACCCACGAATGGTGCGCGGCAGGCATCGAGCCGCAGATCCAGCGCCTCAAAGCCGTGCCGCTGGACCTGGTCCCGTGGCTCAGCCGTCAGATCGACGCCGCCCAGGTGGTGCACATACCCCACGTTTCCAAGCTGCCGGAAGAGGCCGCGCTGCTGCGCGAAGAGAACCTGCGCCAGGGCATTCAATCCCTGGTCATGGTGCCCACGGAGTTCGGCGGCACGGTGATCGGCTTTCTGGGGCTGGATTCCACGCGGCGTCAAAAGACCTGGCCGCCCGATGCCATCTCCTTGTTGCGCATCGTGGGCGAAATTCTGGCCAATGCCCTGGAGCGCAAACGGGCCGAAGAGGACCTGCTGCGCAGCGAAGAGAAGTATCGCACCATCCTGGAGAGCATCGAAGAGGCCTATTGGGAAGTCAACCTGGCGGGTGACTTCACTTTCTTCAGTCCTTCCTTATGCCGCATGCTCAAATACCCCCCCGATGAATTGATGGGGATGAACTACCGCAACTATGTCACCCCCGCGGTGGCCAAGCGCGTTTACCAGATGTTCAACAAGATCTTCATCACCGGGCGCAGTGTCCGGCTGAGCGACTTCGAACATCTGGCCAAGGACGGGACCCGGATTTTCTCCGAAATGTCGGTGGCGCTCAGGCGCGATCCCCAGGGGAACCCCATCGGGTTCAAGGGCATCTCCCGGGATGTCACCGAGCGCAAGATCGCCGAGCAGGCCTTGCTGGAAAGCGAACAGCGCTATCGGACCGTGCTGGAAGCCAACCCCGATCCCATCGTGGTGTACGATATGCAACGCTGCGTGATCTATTTCAATCCGGCCTTTTCCGATGTCTTCGGCTGGGATCTCAAGGAGTGCACCTGCAAGCGCATCGACGGCTTCGTTCCCGAGGATCGGCACGCCGAGTCGCGTCAGATGGCCGAGCAAATTGTCGCCGGACGAAGCTTTTCCGGCATCGAGACCCAGCGGCGCACCAAATCCGGGGTGCTCGTTCCGGTCAGCATCAGCGGCGCCGCCTACAAAGACGGCGGCGGCCAGCCGGTGGGCAGCATCATCACCTTGCGCGACATCCGCGAGAAGAAAAAGATGGAGCAGCAACTGCTCAACATGCAGCGCATGGAGTCCATCGGCACCCTGGCCGGCGGCATCGCCCACGACTTTAACAATCTCTTGATGGCCATTCAGGGTAATATCTCCCTGGCCCTGTACGATCTGGATGAGGGCGACCCCCAGCGGCGGGTGTTCGAGGATATTCAAAAAGCGGTCAAAAGCGGTTCCCGGCTCACCTCCCAATTGCTGGGCTTTGCCAGGAAAGGGCGCTATGAGGTCAAACTCCTGGAATTGAACCGGGTCGTCAAGGATGTCTCCGAAACCTATGGCCGCACCCGCAAGGATATCTCCATCCATTACGAACTGGACGCCGAGCTGTCGGCCGTGGAAGCGGATGAAGGCCAGATCGAACAGGTGCTGCTCAACATCCTGGTCAATGCGGGCCAGGCCATGGTGACCGGCGGCGATCTTTTCATCCGGACGAGCAACCTTTCCCATGCGGAGATGACCGGCAAGGTCTATCAACCCAAGCCCGGCCAATACGCCTTCCTGTCGATCGCCGACAGCGGGGTGGGCATGGACAAAAAGGTCATCGACCACGTCTTCGAGCCCTTTTTTACCACCAAGGAGATGGGCCGCGGCACCGGACTGGGGCTGGCTTCGGCCTATGGGATCATCAAGGGCCATGGCGGCTACATCGATGTGGAGTCCCAAGTGGGCCGCGGAACTACCTTTTATTTATACCTGCCGGCCAGTGACAGGGCCGTGTCCCGCGTGGCCGAGGCGGCGCCCAAAGTCGTCTCCGGAAAAGAGACCATTCTCCTGGTGGACGATGAAGAGATGGTGCTGGAAATCGGCCAAAAGATCCTGGCGCGGTTGGGGTATGTCGCGATCAGCGCCCAAAACGGCATGCAGGCCGTGCAGATTTACAAAGAGCGGCACAGCGCCATCGACCTGATCATCCTGGATGTGATCATGCCCGTCATGGGCGGCGGCGAAACTTTCGACCAGATCAAGCAGATCGAGCCGGACGTCAAGATCCTGCTCTCCAGCGGCTACAGCATGGACGGCCAGGTGGCCGCCATCCTCCAGCGCGGTTGCGCCGGCTTCATTCAAAAACCCTTCAGCATCGAAACCCTTTCCGCCAAAATTCGGGAAATCCTCGTGTAGGGCGACCGGCGGTCGCCCTGCCGTGTTCATCGGCTTCACTCCCAATTCAAGTAATTTCAGACGACTGCCGATAAGCCTACCGAGCAGCACCATCAAACCAACTCGGAGCAGGCAGCGCGATGTTCGCCAAAAAGCTCAAAGCCATCGTCGTGGTCCACAACGACAGCGTTCACTGGGTCACCCGCGGCCGGTCCCACGCCGGCCCGGAAACGGGGCGGCTGGCGCTGGAAGCGCTATTGGACGCGCCCGATGCGGCCGGCGCGTTACCCGCCACCGCCAAAGGAAACCACCAGAGCCTGTGGATCGTCCCGGACCACTGGTTCGGCATGGAAAGCTATCCCTTCCAGTCCGACAAATCCGCTTTGATCGTGCCGTTCCTGGAGCGCAAGCTCAGCGCGGCCCATCCCGAATGCACAGCGGTGCGCCAATTCTTCAATTACCGGCGAACCCCGGCGGCGGCCGGCGGCCATGAACTGCTGGCCTATTTTCTTCAGGATGAGAAGGCCTACCGGCTCTACGATACCCTGGACAAAGCGCACCTGGCGCCCCGCTACATCACCACGCCGGCGTTTCTGTGGGTGGACCGCCTGAGCCGCTTGATGCCCGATTTCGGCCAGGAAGGCACCCTTTTGGTTCACATGGGCGCCGACGAGTGCCAGCTTTACTTCTACTTCAAAGGCAACCACCTCTTTTCGCGCAGCGTGATCCTTTCGGAGGGGCCGGATCGCATGGAGGCCCTGACCTTCGAGATCAACCAGTCGCTCTACATGTTCTCCCAGAAGACCAAGAGCGAGTTGAGTCGTATTTACCTGCTGGACGGGGCTGACGACGGCCCCCAGGCCTTCAGCCAGGCCCTGGGGCGCGAAGTCGTCGATCTGGCGCCGCTGCTGGCCGGTCAGGCCACCATCGCGCTCGACGACGTGCCGCTGCTCGCAGGCTTGCTGCCCGAGGCGGACGCCTTCACCCGGCCGCCGTTCTTCAGCGTGACCCAGCGGCAGGCCCAGCGCGAATTGGCCTGGGAGCCGGTGCAGTACGCCGGCATTGCCGTAGGGGTGGCCCTGCTGCTGCCGCTGATCGGTCTGAACTTGCTGCTGGGGCACATGGCCAGCGGCGATGACATGGATCGCGCCAACCTCCGGCAGCAGGCGATCTCCCAACCGGTTCCCTTGACTGAGTATCAATCCGCTTTGGACCAGGTGCTGCAAGCCCGGCAACGACCGGCCTGCGCCGAGACGATGGGCCGGGTCCTGGCCAGCCTGCCGCCGGGCATGCGGGTCCGGGAGTTGGATTTGGCCCTGGAAGGGTCACCGGCCGTGACCCTCAAGGCCGCCTTGCCGGCCCAGGATGCCGATCGACTCAAAGCCACCTTGATGCAACTGGTATCGGGGTTGAAGGCCCGCTTCGATCTGCCCGCCGATTTCTCCCTGAGCAACATCGAAATCGGCATGGACCCCCAGGCGGATCCACATGCGGCCCCCCAATACCTGATCGCTATGCGGCTGGAGCTGACATGAATTCCAAATTTCGGATCTGCTGGGCGCTCGTTGGCTGCATCTGGTTGACCACCCTGGGGTTCACCGGGTGGAACCTTGCCAAGATCGACGCCGTGGCCGCCGGCCGGCTGGAGAATGAAAATCTGCGCCGGGAGATTCACTTTCAACGCCACAACGCCCAGCGCCTGGAGCAGGTGGCGGCCCACCGCCAGGCGCTCTTCATGGCGGTGGAATCCCTGGACCTAGGCATGGTGGCGCTGCGCTACCGGTTGCGCGCCCTGGCCGCGGCCTTCCATCTGGAGGGCCTGGCCATCGAGGTCGAAGCCAACGAGAGCGCGGATGACCGCGTGCCTTGCCGACTCTCCCTGGCAGGGACTTTTGAAAATATGGTCGGCTTCTTAACCGCCTTGAACGAGTACGCTTATTTGACTCCGCGCCAGAGCCTGATCGCTGCCGCTGAGCAGGGCCACAGTGTGCGCCTGGAAATGTCGTTTTACGTTCAGTTTAAAATCGTGGCCCCGGCCCCGCCGGCGGAAACGCTGCCCGAAATGACGACCCAGCCTTTGGACGCGGAGGGGCGGCCCCTATGACGCATCTGAGCCTGATGCAAAAGCTCTGTATGGCCGGTTGGCTCCTGGCCGCAGCGATGTTGGCCGCGATCAATGCCGTGCCTTTTACGGCCCTGGAAAAGGCCTCCACCGAAGGCGATCCGGCCCACCTGGTGGCGCTGCGCGCCCAATTGAGCCTTCTGGAAAGTCTCTCGGCCGCCGACCTGCGACGATTATCCGACCGGGAGCGGCTGCAAAGTTTTTTCGCCGCCTATCGCGCCCCCAAGGATGCCAACCCCACCGATATCCCGCCGGCTGCCGACACTGCCCAAGGCGCCACGGCCCCCGCGCAGAATGCATTGCCCGGCTTAACGGGGGTGCTGCAACGCGAGGATGGCCGGGGCCGGACGCATTATTTAGCGGTTCTGGACGGGCGGGTATGTTCGGAAAAAGATGAGGTTCGCATGTTTACCGTGGGAAGCATCACGGCCGCCGGGGTCGTTCTGCAGCAGGCCGGCATGCAGTGGTTCCTGCCCAGTCCGCAGCCTTACTACACCAGCGACCAGGGACAATGACCGCCCCCTGAAGGGAACGAAGAGGAAATGCAATCATGAAATACTCATCGACCACCATCCGGACATCGGCCTGGCTGGCATTGGCCTGCTGGGTGCTGCTCGGCGGGTGCGCCACGCACGCGCCCCAGGCGCCGCCCAAGCAAGACGGCTACGAACTGGGCCGCATGCAGCCGCGCGCCCTGCTGGACCAGCCCAAGCAGCGCCGCCAACCCGGCCCGCCACCGTTCAGCGAAAAGATGGCGCCCCTGGCCTTGGAACCGACCGCGGCGCCGGCTCTTTACACCATGCTCTTCGACAAGGCGCCCCTGGGGGAAGTGATTGCGGCCCTGACCAAGGATGGGGAGTTCAACCTCTCCATCGAAGCGGAAATCGATCTGACCCGGCCGGTGACCGTCAACCTGAGGAACGTCACCCTGGAAGAGGCCCTGGAGATGATCGTGGTCAACGGCGCCGGCTATGCCTGGACCATGGGTCGCGGCACGCTGGCGATCAAACGCTTCGCCGAGCAAATCTACTACTTCGAAGGGCTGGACATGGTCGGTGAAACCAATATCGATGTCGGCGGCGACATGCTCGGCTCCAGCGTGGAGAACTCCGGGGTGGCCGGCAAGTATCAGGTCAAGGCCCAGAAACCCGCGCAATCGTCCGACGTGTGGGCCGCCGTGGAACAGGCCCTGGGCGGCCTCAAATCCGAAGAGGGCATCCTGCGGCTCAACCGCAATGCCGGCGTGATCTACATGGCCGACGCCCCTCGGCGGGTGGCCGCCATGGTCCGGTTGCTGGACGCGCTCTCGGCATCGCTCAAGCGCCAGGTGTTCGTGGAGGCGCGCATCATGGAGGTCACGCTCAACGACGAGAGCAAGTACGGCATCGACTGGACCCAGTTGGGGGTGATGTTCACCGACGGCAACAACTCCCTGCCGGACATCTTCGAATTGGGATTCAACAGCAACGGTGCCATCGTCAAGGGCGGCCAGACCCAGTTCATCGGCATGCTCGATTTCTTGAAGACCCAGGGCGATGTCAAGGTGCTCTCAAGTCCCCACCTGACGGTCATGAACCGCCAGTCGGCCCTGCTGACCGTGGGCTACCAGTATCCCTATGCGGACATCGACGGCGTGGACCGCGATGAAGAAAGCAACACGATCACCATCGGCACCTCCATCCGGCGCGCCATCCTGGGCTTGCAGTTGGGTTTGACCACCGACATCACCGCCGACGGCATGATCACCTTCCACATCGTGCCCACCCTGACCCGCATCCAGCGCGAAGTGGATATCGAGATCCCCCTGGGGGTCGTCTCCCAGACCATCAGCAACCCGATCATCGATTTGCAGGAGTTGGCCACCACCGTGCGGGTGCGCGAAGGCAACTCCTTCGTGCTGGCCGGTCTGATCAGCAAGCTGCGCACCGTGAACCATGCAGGGCTGCCGTATATCAGCGACCTGCCCTGGGTCGGCCAGTTCTTCAAACACATGGAAGAGAGCGAGCAGAGCACCGAACTGGTGATCCTGGTGACGCCCTACATTCGGGAGGGTTGAGCAAGGCCGTCATCGGAAAGGGATTAAAGATTCCAACGGATTGAACCGATAATGCGGAAAACGAGGCTATGGCTCGGACCGTACTGGAAAACCCAATACTTACAATGGAGGAACACAGATGTTGCGCTTGAAACGACAGATGAAAGACCAGGCCGGTTTCACCCTGGTGGAAATCGCCATCGTCATGGTGATCATCGGTTTGCTGATCGGCGGTGTGCTCAAGGGCCAGGCCATGATCCAGAATGCCCGCGTGAAGAACGTGGTGAAGCAGGGGGACGAATTTCGCGCCGCCTGGGCCACCTTCTTTGACCGCTACAGTGTCTTGCCCGGTGATGAAAATCTCGCGGCGATTCCTCCCCAGGCAGCCGATGGCGAAGGCAACGCCAATGGCCGCGTCGAAGGCGGCGAAGCCTTCGAGGTCTTCCGGGATTTGGCCATTGCCCAGATGATTGGCGGCGCCTACAACGGGACCACCCAATTGCCCCGGCACTCGTTCGGCGGCAATGTCGATATCATCTGGTTCGATCCCCCCGGTGCGCCCCAGGCCGGTCACTATTTGCGATATACAGGTCTGCCGGCGGAAGTTTGCCAGGAGATCGACCTCAAGTATGACAACGGCGCCCAGGCCACCGGGACCATCGTGGGCAGTGCCGCCTACACGGCAGGTACCGTGATACCCTTCTTTTACATGCTGTTCTAATGGATTCAGACAGCAACCTGGTCTAAACAGAGCACCATGGTGGGCGAATCCAGCAGGGTTTGAGGGCGCATATGAAACGGCTTCCTTTTGACATCAGGAACAAAAAGGGGTTCACCCTGCTGGAGATCGCCATCGTGATGGTGATCGTCGGTCTGTTGACCGGCGGCGGCGTTTCGCTCATGAAAATGCTCACCGAGCGCAAGGCGCGCAACGAGACCATGGCGTACTTACAGCAGGCCCGTTCGGCCTTGATCAGTTTCGCCGAAAGCCAGGGGCGCTTGCCCTGGGCCGACAGCAACGCCGATGGCCTGGAAAACAGCGGCAGCGCCAACGGCACTTTGCCCTACCTGACCCTGCAAATGACGCCGGCCGATCCGTACAAACGGGTCTTGCGCTACGAAATCAACACCCAGTTGGCCACCAGCCGAAATGCCACCTGCGCGGCCCTGCGAAGCGGTTTGAATGTCCGGCCGCTGGTGATGGACGGCGACGGCGCCGGGACCGCCTTCAATGTGGCCCTGGTGCTGGTGAGCGCCGGGCCCATGGATGCCGATAACAACGGCAATGCCTTCGACGCCTACAACAGCGGCACCCACCAGGGCAACAACATCAGTGGCATCCCCAACTACCTGCGATATGCCCCGGTGCCGACCTTCGACGACCTGACCGTCTATGTCGGCCCCAACGAACTGTCCGGCCTGGTGTGCGAGTACCTGAACCTGGCAGTGAACAACGCCTCGGGCGACACCGTGTACGTCCGCGATGCGACCCGGTCCGTGGATCTGGGGCACATCGACGATGGCAAATCCGCGCTGTACGACGCTATTATTTCCGGGACCCGAATCGAAGTGCGCACCGCGGCCAACGGCGTCGGTGCCATCGTCTCCCCCTCGACCCCCCTTACACCGGTCATTCTGGCCGGCCAGGACGCCACGATCAATCTAGAGGCCACCAGCGGAGGCAGCAGTAGCAGCAGCAGCGGTGGCAATGGTGGCGGCAACAATGGGGGCGGCAATGGGGGCGGGATCGGCGGCGGCGTGGGCGGCGGCCGGAATCATTAGCCCCAATCTTCGGCCGCCAACATCCCTATCAATTTCCCGCTCTCAACTTTCTACTCTCTGCTTTCAGCTTTCCACCTGATCTAATACGCCTTGCCCATCGACCCCATCACATCGTACAGCGGCAGCAAAATCGAGAGCACGATTAACCCGAACACCGCCCCCAGGCTGATGATGGCCATGGGCTCGATGGCGGCCAGCAGCGCCTGCACGGTGCGTTGGACTTCGCCGTCGAAGTAATCGCCCAGGCGCTGGAAGGATTGGTCCAGGGTGCCGGTGGCCTCGCCGTTGCGGATGGCGCCCAGCAGCAGGCTGGGATAGCCGCCGGCGCCTTCGAAGGCGGCGGCAATGGTTTCGCCGCTTTCGATCTCCTTGTAAATGGCTTTGAGACGCTCTTCCAGGAAGCGATTGCCCAGGCCGTTGTCGGCCAGGGTGGCGAAGATCTGCTGGATGGCCATGCCGGCGCCGAACATGGTGGCGAAGTTGTGGCACAGCCGCGCCAGGGCGATGTTGCGCAGCACCGTTCCCAGCAGCGGGATTTTCAGCAGATAGCGGTCGAAGCGCAATCCCCCGGCTTCGGTGCGCTGGTAGAGGTAGATCGAAACCGCCAACAGCAAAGCGCCCAAGCCGAAGAGCAGCCAGTGGGCCTTGACGAATTCGCTCAGCGCCAGGACCATGAGCGTCGCCTGGGGAATCTGTACCTGCATCTCGGAAAGGACTTGGACCATCTGGGGCAGCACGTAGCCCACCCAAACCCCCAGCACGGCCACGATGGCCGCCATGACAAACGAGGGATAGATAGTGGCCTTGCGCACATGGGAGCGCAGATCTTCTTTCCATTGCAGAAAAGCGGCCAACTGCTTCAGGCAGGCCGGCAGCACGCCGGTCTGCTCGCCCATGCGGATGATCGATAGATCCAGTTTCTGGAAGATTCTGGTGTGGCTGCCCATGGCTTCGTAGAGCGAGCGGCCGCCCTCCACCGCCACTTTGAGTTCGCCCGAGATGCGGCGCATGGGCCGGGAGGGCAGGTACTGGCTGTTCTCTTCCAGGGCCGAGAGGATCGGCAGGCCGATCTCCAACGTCTGGGCCAGGCGGTGGTAAAACTCCACCACCGTGCGCAGCTTGATGCCCGTGCCGGTGTGCCGGGCCCAGAAGCTCTCCCGGGCCTGCCGACACGCGATCAGCGAGAGCCCGGAGCGGCTCAACTGCCGTTCCACATCGTTTTCGTCCAGGGCGATGGAAGTACCCTTGACGGCTTTGCCCGCCGCATCCACGGCGCTGTAGCGAAAATTAGGCATAATCCACGATTACCCGCATCACCTCTTCCAGGGAGGTCTGCAGATGGGCCACCTTTTTCAGGGCCTGTTTGAACATCAGCACGGTGCCGGCCTGCTTGGCCATGTCTTCGATTTCGCGGTGCAGGGCGCCGGAAAAGATCAGGCGCTCGATGTCGCGGTTCACCTGGATGACTTCATACACCCCGGCCCGGCCGCGATAGCCGGATTGAAAGCAGTGGTCGCAGCCTTTGGGCTTGGCGATCTCGGTGGGCGGATCCAGGCCGTTTTGGGTGAAGATCGCCTGTTCGCTCTCGCTGGGCGCCTGGCGCACCTGGCAGTGGGGACACAGCGCGCGCACCAGGCGCTGGGCCACGATCATCGAGAGCGCCGAGGCCAGGATGCTGGCGTTGATGCCCAGGTCGAGCAAGCGGTTGATGGCCGAGGCGGCATCGTTGGTGTGCAGGGTGGAGAGCACCAGGTGGCCGGTGAGCGCGGCGCGCATGGCCAGGTCGGCGGTGATCTTGTCGCGGATTTCGCCCACCAGGATCACATCCGGGTCCTGGCGCATGGTCGAGCGCAGGGCGTTTTCGAAGGTCAGCCCGGCCTTGACGTTGACCGCCGTCTGGCGAATGGTGGGGATCACGTACTCGATGGGATCTTCCACGGTCATACAGTTGATGTTGGGGCTGTTGATGGCCATCAGGGCCGTGTAGAGCGTGGTGGTCTTGCCCGAGCCGGTCGGTCCGGTGGTCAGGATCAAGCCATAGGGCCGGCGGATGGTGCGGTTGAAGCGCTCCAGGTCTTCGGGCTCCAGCCCCAGGTTCTTCAAATCGCCGACCACCTTATTATAGATCAGCAGGCGCATGACCACGGTTTCGCCCAACTGGGTGGGGAAGGTGGAGACGCGGATGTCGAACGTTCCCACGCTGCTCTGGTACTTGATGCGGCCGTCATGGGGGATGTTGGGGTTGGAGATGTCCATTTCGGCCATGATCTTGTAGCGCGTCAGCAACGGCTGCTGGAACTTCTTGGCAAAGAGGTACATCTGGTGCAGCACGCCGTCGATGCGGTAGTAGATGCGCACCAGGTTGTTGTCCGGCACGATGTGGATGTCGCTGGCCCCCAGCACATACCCCTTGTCGATGAGCAGGCCGGAGAGTTTGATGATGCGGTTGTCTTCGGTGGCCTCGCCGCCGGCCCCGGAGTAGGTGATGGCGTTGATCTCGTCGTCCAGGCTCTGGGCGGTCTTGTAGTACACCTCGATGGCCTTGGCGATCCAGTTCTTGGGGGCGATGTAGGTCTCCACGCGCTGGCCGCACAGGCGCGTGAGCTTGTCCCGGGCGATGACGTCGAAGGGGTTGATCGTGGCCGCCTTCAACACCCCGTTTTCCACGGCAAAGGGGAACATGCCGTGCTCGGTGACGAACTCGATGGGGATGCGGGCCATCAGGCTGTGGTCGATCTCGGCGGTGGCCGTGTCCAGGATCTTGGCCCCGCTCTGCACGGCGATGGCCATCTGCAGGTCTTCTTCGGTCACCCAGCCCAGGCGCTGTAAGACATCGCCGATCATGCTGCCGGTCTTCTTGGTCTCCATCAGGGCCATCTTGAGCTGGTCACCGTCGATGAAGCCCATCTCCATCAGGATATCGCCGATGCGTTTCTTCATGGCTTTTGCTCTCCGTTTTGCGTTGCCGCCAGCTCGGCTTGCAGGGCGCGCACGCGCGCCTGGATCGGCCCGCGGCCGGCGGTGTTTGGCTCTGCCTTGGCCGCTTGCAGGTATTTTGAATAGTAGTCTACGGCCCGGGCGTAAGATTGCTCCTGATCGTAGGCCAGGGCCAGATTGAACAGCAGGCGCCCGTCGCTGGGGTTCAGGGTCTCGGCCTTGTGGTACCAGGTGATGGCTGCCGCCGTCTGGCCCAACTGCCGCAGGGCCACCCCTTTGTGGAAGTATACCGTGTAGAGCGGCGCCTGGGGCAACACCGCGGCCTGGTCCAGCAGCGGCAGGGCTTGGGCGGCCCGGCCGCAGCCGATCTGGGCGATGGCCAGGTTCAGCAAGACCTGGGGATGGGCCGGTGCCTGGCGTTGCAGATCGGCGGCCAGGGCGTAGGCCTGGGTGAACTGATCGGTTTGCAGGTAGATGGAGGTCAGGTTCACCCGGGTATCGAAGTGGTTGGGATCGATTTTCAGCACTTCGCGGTACATGGCCAGCGCTTCGGCCATGCGCCCCTGGCGCTGGAAGAGACAGGCCTTCTGGTAAAGGGGCTCGCTGGTGATGCGCCGGGCCGGCAACGCTGCCGCTGGTTGCCCGGCGGCGATTTCCATGGGCGCAGGCTGCCTGCGGGGCGCGTTGGCGGACGGGGCCTGTCGTCGGGGCGTGAGCGCAGCCTGGGTGGATATGGCCGCGGGTTCCGGCGCCGGCATCTGCACGGCAAGGGGGGCTGGTTCGACCGGCTGCGCGGCCGGCGCCACTTGCGGCGCGGTGGTCGGGGCAGCCTCCGGCGCGGATTCCGCCGGAACTTGCGCCGTGACTTGCGGCTGGGGCGCTTCCATCGGTTCAGCGGCGGGCGCCGTCGGTGTGGAGACCATCGGGTGCGCGCCGATCGAGCCCGGGGGGTCATCGCCCGACGGCCAGTGCCGCCACCCCCAGGCCCCGGCCGTCCCCAAAAGCACGAGGGCGGCGCCGATGCCGGCAGCCAAATGGCGTGCGCCCCAGCGCCGCCCGCGAACGCCCTGGAACAGAGCCGCCGCCACTTGGGGAGACGGGTGCGTTTCGCTCTTCTTTTTGCGCAGGGCGTCGTTGAGCAGGCTCATAGTTGGGGTCCGTTCCCGGCATGCACCGACGGCGCTCGGCCACTGGCCGTTGCCATGCGCGCCGGGTCGTCCCGGACCCAATCGGCATAGAGGCCGTAGGCCAGCAGGCCGGCCATGCAGACCAGGCCCGCGATGGTCAAGGCCAGGCGCCGGCGCGTCAGGCGCCAGCCCGGAAACCATCGCCGGGCGCCGCTGATGCGGGCGGTGGTCTCCACCAGCTCATCGAAAGCGGCGGTCACATGGCGCGCGGCCACCGTGCGGCTGTCGGCGGCATAGGCCGCCGTGAGCGCCAGGTCGCAGATCTTGTTGATCATGCGCGGCACGCCGCCCGAATATTTATGGATCCGGTGCACGGCCTTGGGATCGACGCGCACCTGGCCCTTGTTGCCGGCCACCGCAAGCCGGCGGGCGATATAGCCGGCGGTCTCGTCCAGGTTCAAAAAGTCCAGCAGGCAGTGGAGCGCCACGCGCTGCTTGAGCTGGCGCAGTTCGGGACGATTGAGTTGGTCCACCAGCTCGGGTTGGCCGACCAGCAGCATTTGCACCAGCTTGGTCTTGTCGGTTTCCAGGTTGGAGAGCAGGCGCAGGTCTTCGAGGGTCTCCGGCGGCATGCTCTGGGCGTCGTCGATGATGATCACCACTGCGCCCGCGTTGCGCTGGGTCAGCACGAAGTGGTTGAGGCGGTCGATCAACTCCTTTTTGGACGCATCCGGGGGGCACACCACCCCCAAATCTTCCAGGATGCAGGCCAGCAGTTCCCGGGCGTTCAAGGAGGGGTTGATCACATAGACCGTGCGGGCCTTGTCGCGCAGTTGGTCGAGCAGTGCCCGGCACAAGGTGGTCTTGCCGGTGCCGACCTCGCCGGTGAGCAGCAGAAATCCCATGCGGCTCCGGATGCCGTAGCGGATCTTTTCCATGACGCTCTGATGGGTCTCTGAAAAGTAGAGGAACTCGGGATCGGGCGTGATGGAAAACGGCGTGCCGGTCAGATCGAAGAAGTCGTTGTAGATTCGTTCCGGCAGGGGGTCGGCCTCCCCTTCGGGCGGATCGGGCAAGCTCCAGGCCATGCGGATTGCGTCCATGTTCCACCTGATTTCATGTCATCGCGCGAGCAGCTCAACGCCGTGGCCCCAAACGCCCGGCAGCGCGAACAAAACAGCAAATTGCATGCCGATTGGTTATGGTCTAAAAAAGCTTGAGAAAATAGAGGGTTGAAATTCGCTTGGCCGACTGCGGGCATTGTCGAGGTGCAAAACCCCAGGCGGCCTTGACGCATATAAGGGAGGGACGTCAAAAAAGCGGCGAGGGTGGATCGGCGGCAGGCCGCCGATCCACCCGGAGATTCCCAACCCGTTAGAACGGGTAATCGATATTGTCGTCGATCAACTCAAAGATCTTCTGCATGGCCGATTCGTTGAAGAAGGTCATCTCGGCGCTCTTGGCGCCCGTGCCGATGACGATCTCCTCGTGGTCGTGATTGTTCATCGCGTCGTTGACGATCAGCAGGTAATCGAAGGCCCCGTTGATTTCGGCGAAGCCGTCGAAGTCCATGACGATGTAAGCCCGGTTGTCATCCAGGACCCGAACCTCGTAGGTGCCGATGGTGATCGTATCGGTCGTGTCCAGCATGAACGGCGCGGTCTGGCTGACCCCCTTCAGGGTGCCGCTGGTGCCATCGCCGGACGGTTCGAAGTATTTGAGATAGACCTTATCGCCCAGGACGATACCGTGGTCCCAGATGGGGTTGTCCACATCGCGGTCGGCGGCATAGCCGCTCACATCGACGATGCCAAGGCCATCATAGTCGCCCGGCTCTTCGTCGGCCATTTCGTCGTAGAGGTCCAAGGCCAGGGTGGCCACGTCCGAAACCGGATAGAGGCCCTTGACCTTGTACATCAGATCGCCTTCTTCGAAGAGCACCTCTTCGGCCCGCAGATCGGTGTCCTGCATTTTGATCTGGGCCAGGTCGGCCAGTTTATAGGTGAGGCCGGCCAAATCGACGGTGACCGTCGAGGTGAACTGCTGATAATCGAAGACCATGGCCCCGTTTTCGACGCTGAAATCTTCGTCCTCGGTCTCTTCGGGTTCGGTCAGGTCCGTGAAGCTGTTTTCGATGTCCCGCAGGTCGCCATCGGAGGTTGCGGCCGCATCGGGGCCGATCACGAACCGGTCGAAGAAGACGATGGTAATGCCGCCCTCGTCGCCGCCCTCCTCAAAGGCATAGAGGGTCTTGCCTTGCAGCGTGGCGTAGGCGTTGGTCACCGTGGCGTCGTCCAGGGCCCGCATCTGGTCCGCGACCTTGGCGATCTCTGCGGCGCCCAGCAGGGCGGCCTCGGCGGTGATGCTGTCCAGCGGGTCGCCTACGGCACCAATGCCTTCCTGGATGGCGGCGGCCACATGGTCCAGCTTGCTCAGCAGCAGCTTGCCGGTGATCACCTGAACCGCCCGCAGTTCGTGGTCATCCTCCAGGCCTTCGATCTGGTCGCCCAAAACGGTGCGTACTTCCCCAAACGCCTGGGCCACCATCCGGGCGCCCTGGTGCAGGGCGTCCAATTCGTCGTCCGCCGCGCCGGCCACGTAATCTTCGTAAAGCTTGTCCGGGTCCTCGACATTGAGCTGCAGGCCGATGAGCTGGGCCGCGGCATCGGCGTCCAGGGCTGGGTTCTGGTCGATCTTGGTCTGGATCAGGGTCGTCAGAGGGGTCACGAACCCGTATTTGCCGGCCGGTGCCCGCAGGGTGTAATCGGCGCCCACGGGCTGGTCGTCGTCTTCATCGATGGTTTGCGCGCTCACCTCGACCACCATGGGATAGGCTTCGGGATCGTAATCGCCGGGGTCGAGGGTGTAGGCGCCGCCGTCGCCGGTGGTGGTTGACGGTTCACCGTCATCGCACCGGCCGTTGTTGTTGATGTCCAGGCAGACCCTGGCATCGCGCAGGTAGCCGTCGGCCGCGATGCCCGAAACCGAGGGGGCGCTATCGTTGCTGCTGCTGCCGCAGGCAGCCATCAAAAGAATCAGAAGAATGGGAAGAAGCTTGTAGAGAGTCTTTAAGGGTTTGTTCAGATGCATGCCGGTTCTCCTGTGATCATTGAATTTCTTCTGCAATGCGCAGGCGGTCGGATTTCTCCGGTGCCGCTGGCGAAGGACTGCGGGGCAGCCCTTACCAATGGTATCGGCCGATATGGTGGCGGGATTTAATTTTTTAAGGAGGGTTATTGCCGCGCTTCCATGCTCAAGGCGACGGCAATGGGCTCTTTGTCCAGGGCGGCCGGTTCCCGGGTGCCGAGGCGCTCGGCGGGCAACCCCTGGGCGCCCAATTCGGCCATCACGGCCTGGGCCCGGGCCTGGGCCAGTTCGACGAGCCGTTCGTCCGGCACCGTTTCCACCGTCAGCAGGCGGGCAAAGAGTTCCTTGGCATAAAAACCGGCATCGGACGCCCGACCTTCCTTACGAGCGACCTTCATCTCGTCCTCGAAGGCCTCCAGGGCATCCTCGCCGAAGCGTTCCTCGAACATCTCTTCCAGGACATCCCGGGTTTCGGAGCTGCTGAAATCCAGGGGGGTGGGGCCGTCATCGGCCACCGATTGCCCCAGGGCGACGGTCACGGATTTGCGCAGGTTGCGCCGCGCCAGGGACAGGCGATCCTTTTCGGGATGGTAGCGGCCCTGAACCACCAGCTTCACCTGGGGCCGCTGGCGCAGGGCTTCGGCCAGTTGGAGCAACTTTTCTTTTTCCGGCGGCGGCAGATTGGCCCGCCCGGGACCGAAAGCCACCTGGTCGAGGGTCGCTTCATTCCCGCCGGGAATCAGGGCGCCCAGGGCACGGAAGGGGCTGGTGGCGATCTTTTTGAGCACATTGACCAGGGCTTTGCCCACCAGGGCCCCGAAACCGAATTGGGGGTTGTTCAGGTCCCCCTGGACCGGGAGGCCCAGGTCGATGACCCCCTTGGAATCCTCCAACAGGGCCACCGCCAGGTCGAGGGGCAGATCCAAGGCATCCGGGCTGGCTACCTTTTCGCCGAGCTTCAACTGCTCCACGATGATCTGGTTGTCTCCCTTGAGCAGGCCGTTGTCGATGGCATAGGTCAGATCGACCGTCAACTTGCCGGCGTCGATCTTGCGGCCGGCAAACTGGCCCGAATAGGGGGTGAGCGAGGACATCTCCAGGTTTCGGAAATTGACCTTGATGTCCGCGAACCTTTTGGGGTTGGCGGTGTTGATTTCACCTTCGGCGCGCGCGGTGCCGTACTCATCCACGCGGCCGCGCAGCCGCAGCTCGGAACGGGCGTCCTGGACCGACGAGATGCCGGCGATGTTGCCGCGCAGTTCGTGGATCTTGGTGTCGAAAGGAATCCACAACCGGCGGTCGGCAAAGGTGACCCGGCCGTCGTTGACCAGCACCCGGCGGATGCGGTAGGCGAACGGCGTGCCCTGTTCGACCGGTTTGGCTTTATCTTGATCGGATGGACCGGAGGTATCGACCTTAAACAGGTTGGCCAGGTTGAAGCTGCCGTCTTTTTCGATGATGATCTTGCCGCCCAGATCCTGCAAACGCAAGTCTCCGATCTCGAGGCCATTGGGCTGCATGCGCAGGTTCAACTGCTCGGTGGAGGCCAGCTTCCAGCCGATGACGGTTTCTTCCAGATCCGTTTCGAAGACTTGCAGCTGCTCGACTTGGACGCCCCCCTGGTAGACGGTTCGGGCGCCGGAGGCTGGCAGGCCATGGCTCAAGGTACCCGTGGTGGAAAAGGCCCCCGATTTGACCACCACCTTGGCCACCGCGGCGATGTAGGGCTGGAAGGTGGGCAAGGCCAGGGCGCTCACATCGATCTTGGCCGTCAGCGTGCCGGCGGCAGGGTCCAGCGTGCCGCCGGCCTCGATGCGGCCGCCTTCCCGGATGCCGAACGAAAGTTCCACCGGCATGGGCGAGCGGCCATCCACCTGGGATGCGCCGGCCGAGATGGCCTCCACATGGAGGATCGGTTGATCCTCGCGCACCATGCGATCCCAAACCGTGGCCTGCATGCCCTCAAGGGAAACACGATCCACCAGGAATTGAAAGCCCGGCGGCTCGTCCGCCGCTGGTTCCTGTTCCACCGCGACGGTTGTTTTGGCGGCGGCCGCTTCCGACGGCGGGGCGAAGAGACTGATCAGGTTGATGCGGCCTTCGATGCGCCGTTCGACCTTGAGGGCGCCGCCTTCGATGGCGATCCGGGCGGCCTTCAATTGCTTCTGGTCCAGGTCGGCCGCTCCTTTTTCGAGCCGCACCGACCCGATGCGCACGGCCGGTTCCGCATCGGCAAAGCCGGCCTGGAGATCGGTGAGCTGCAGGCCGGCCTCTTTGACCTGGGCCGACCATGCTTTGCCGCTGCGGCCTTCGGCCGCCAGGCGGACCTGGATGGCCTGCACGCTGCCCTTGACGCCCGGCGACTGTCGCCGATCTTCGTAAAGGGCCCCGAACCCGTCGATCTCCAAGGCGCCGAGGTGAAGATCCCAGGCCGGGTCCTCTTTCGGCGCCGGGGCCGGTGGCCCGGCCTTTTTCGAACCGCTTGCGGATGGCGCCGTCAGGCGTTGCAGATTCAAGACCCCCTTCTCGTTAATTGCCAGATGGGCCTTTCCGCCCTTGACGGCAATCGTCCCCAGATCGATGCGACGGCCGGTCAGGTCCAGGCTTGCCCCACGCATGCGCACGTCCGGCAGTTTAAGCAGCGGCGCTTGGGGGGCATCGGCCAGGGCCAGGGCGAGATCGTTCAACAGCAAGGAGAGATTCGAGAAGAGGAGCTGGGTGGGCGCTTTGCTGCTATCGATGGTGCAGTCGCTTTCGACCGTCAGGGTGCCGGACGGCGGCGCTACACGCAAAAGATCGCCGGCAAAGGCTGCCAGGGTAGCGTTGCGGAGCTTGTGCAGACTCAAGCGCCCCTTGGCCGTCAGCGGGTTGAGGCCGACTTGGCCCTCCCAGGTCAGGGTTTCATCGTTGGTGCTGGTGGCGGTAAGGGTTACGGCCCCTTCCTGGGCGGGCAACGTGGTCAGGCGGCTGAGCCCAACATCCACAGGCGTCAGCGTGACCGTGGCCGCCTGGCTCGGCCGTTGGTCCGTGAAGGTCAACTGGCCGTTTACAATCTGGATATTCTCGAAGATCAGCCGGGGCGGCCCTTCCTGCGGTGGATCCTTGGGCGGTTCGGCGGGGGATGGCGATCCGAGGTTCGCCAGGTTCAATCCGCCCGTTTCGTCCATCACGGCATGCACCGTCGGCGCCTCGAGGCGGATCTCGCGAAACAGCCAGGCCCACTTGAACAGGCTTTTAAGTTCCCAATCGACCAAGAGCCGCTCCCAGGCGATGATTGGGGCGCCCCCGGCTTCGTGCATGCGGAACGCATTCAGCTCCAGCTTGAACAGGTAGGGATTGAAGCGCACCTTGCCCAACTCGGCTTCTTTATGCAGATTTTCCCGGATGGTTTTGGGCAGGTAGTGCCGGATGAGCACGGGCGTCAGAAAAAAGCCGGCCAGGGTATAAATGGCAATGGCCGCGGCCCCGATGATGAAGGCCCTGCTGCGGAGGATCTTTTTGAGCTTTTCGATATCGAAGGCGATTTTCACCGCGCTGCTTCCTTCCCACTACTTGTCCATGCCGCGCTGCATGCCCCGCAGGTAAGCGATCTCGCCGATATGCTGGGAGGCATGCGAGATCAAGAAGGCGAACAGCGCCCCCACGGACATCTCCCCGACATTCGGGAAGTTGATTTTTGCATCGAACGCTTCGACCGGCGTGCTTCTCAATTTTTCCTTGGTCTTGGCCCGCACCGCATCGCCGTATTCCAAAATTTTGGCGAGTGGTGGCACCTTGAAGGCATTGACCTGCTCGACGGTGTAATGCGAGCCCGCTTCGTCAGGGGACAATCCGAGCCGTTCGTGCCACTTTTCCGATTCCCAGATTTGGGCTTGCTTCTGGAGCATGCCCTGCATGATCGAGTCTTCGGTGCGGGCCATGTGGAAAAGAATCAACCCGATGGAGTTGCACCCGGATGCCGGTCGCCAGGCGACCTCCTCCTGGGTGAGCCCCTCTAACACATGTCCCAGGGCGATTTTCACAGTGGATAGCTCAATACCGATATAGCGTTGTAATTCCATTTATTCTCCTTGCATTGCTAAGTTTGATGGCTCGTAAAAGGCTCGGTGCCCGTTAACGTCATTCCCGCGCAGGCGGGAATCCAGTCTTCGCAAGTGCTTCTGGACTCCCGCCTTTTTATGTATCTCCTCACCACTGCCCCTCTTTCTTCTGCTTCTTGAACGATTTGACGAACCGTCCGAATGATTTGTCCTTTTTGCGTTTGTCCAGGTAGGACATCTCGTAGTACGACGACTCTTTCTTGAGCTTGATATAGCTGGAAAAACGCTCTTCACTCAATTCGCCGCTTTCGATCGCGGCCCGGACAGCGCAGCCGGGCTCGTGGGCGTGGCTGCAATTCGCATAGCGACAATTGGCGGAAAGCGCAACAAGCGCTTCAAACCCCATATCGATCCCATCGCCGGCGCCCACCAGACCCAGTTCGCGCATGCCGGGCGTATCCATCAACATCGCCCCTTGGCTCAGCACGATGAGCTGGCGGCGCGAGGTGGTATGGGTGCCTTCTCCTGTGCCGCTGACCGCCTGGGTGTCAAAGGCGTCCTGGCCTAGCAGGCGGTTGATGAGGGTCGTCTTGCCGACCCCCGATGAGCCCAGCAGGCAGTAGGTCCTGCCGGGCAGGAGCGTTTGTCGAAAGGCCTCGAACCCGTTGCCGGTGATGTTGCTGAGGGCCAGCACGCCGGCTTTGGTGGCGGCGCGGAGGATCGCCAGTTTCTGATTCAATTCATCCCCAGAGATCAGGTCCGTTTTGGTGAGAATCACCATCGGTTCGACCTGCCCGTCGGCTGCCATGACCAGGTAGCGGTCCAAGCGGCGCGGGTTGAAGTCAAAATGGCAGGATTGCACGATGAAAGCGGTATCGACGTTGGCTGCAATCATCTGCAAATCGACGTTTTCACCGGCGGTTTTCCGACGCAAAAAGGTCTTTCGCGGAAACACCCGGTGAATGATGGCGGCCGTGGCATCGTTGTAATATTGCACCGCCACCCAATCGCCGACACATGGCAGATCCACGGGACTTTCAATCTGGTAAGAGAGCTTTCCGGATAGTTCCGCCGGGACTTCCCGCGACTCATTTAGGACGAGGTATGCGCCGCGGTCGACGGCCGATACGCGCGCGATGCCCCAACCCTCCGGAAGGATCTCCGTGGCATGCGCTTCAAACCATGGGGCAAAACCCAGATCGCATAATTTCATAGGGTCTTATCACCGAACGAAAAGTTCGATTCCGTATTTAAGAGAGATATGCATGATTGCTGCTCACATAGGACGAGGCGTTACCGGCGCTGCGATCGATCTATCTTATCTTTCTCTTCCTTTTCTAACGATATCTACAATCTCTTTGGTTGTAATCTTCGCTTTTACAAAAGGCACGTCTAGAGGAGAAATTGGGGTTTGATCAGGCGTTAACGCAAAAGTCCGACCATCTTTCCTGCGAATTAATACCTTGCCGGTGCTTTCGGCTTGCTCGAGTACAGCGGCAAGTTTTTGCCGAGCTTCTGAATAGGTATAAACTTGCATTTTAAACCTCCAAGGCTTCAATATTGATGCTCTGGGCAGCCGCCTTCAATTTTAAGTCCAAAGTAAGAAGGGGGGACTTATATCGTATGGCGCAATCCAATAGATAGGTATCATATGCGTACATCTTTATTTCTTTTGATAGCCGCAATGCATTGGGAATGTCTGTTTCGACATACCTGAGGGGGATACTCTGAAAGATTTTCAGTCCCTTTTTGGCCTCATCAAGTGTTATCCGATCCTGCTTGAACATAGCCGAGAACGCATTGCCGATTTCCCAAGGTATGGAACCAGGCCCTATCAGGGTATTGCCGGCGGTGATCGCAATTATTTTCGATCGTTCGGGCTCCCCCACGATTACCGCGATCAAAGCGCTCGTATCAATTACGATGTCCATTATCGGGCTTTGGGTTTAAATGTTTGGACAATTGTACAACAGGAGTGGGTTTTGTCAACCTTAAGGTGCAGTAGGCTAACTCATGGGGTAAACCAGGGTAAAAATGAGCGGCCAGGTCGGCAAATAATGGTTCAAGGAGCTGGGTCTTCTGTCTGGGATTCATTTCAGTGGCAGGTGACGCGCCAGAAATATGTGCAGCCTTTGCCACGAATCTTGCGCATCGGCCTCTATATAAGAGGTAGATGACCGGACATTGAAGTTGTGCCGGCCTTCGGGATAGCTGACCAGCTCGATGTCCGCGCCGGACGCCTTCGCAGCAGATGCGTATTGATTCATCGACGCGAGCAGGCAGCAGTTGTGGTGGTCATCCTTCGCACCTGCCAGGACGAGCGTAGGCACGCGAACTCGCCTGGCCACGCTCGGAATGTCGCTCAATGTCGAGATGGCGGGATAGAAGGCCGCGACGGCGGCAACGTTGTCATTCCCCTGCACCGCGTGGACGAGCGCTGCGGCGCCGCCCAGGGAATACCCGACCACGACGACTTTACCCGGTTTGACGCGGGGGTCGGTCTGCACCTGCAACAGATACTTCTTCAGGTTCGCCGCCGCATAGGATTCGAGCGGCGCGACCTCTTTCCCATCGATCAAAACCGCCGTGTAGCCGAGCGCCGCTATGGCCACTGCCTGGTCACGATAGCGGTCCGGGCCTGCCTGCCCGGACAGGAGGATGACCGCAGGCCCTTTTCCGCTCGGCGGCGGAAAGTATTCTTGGGCTCCCACGGCGGCTGCCCCGGCAAGCAAAATCACGAGGCCGATCAGAAACTTCTTCATGGAATCTCACCTTGCCCGAAAAGACATGGCCTTCGCAACGGCGCACAAATCTATTTTTCAGCTTTGCGAATTCTTCTCAACTCGAAAACTACCGGATTATCACCGTCAGGGCAGGTGGCAGTGGCAACATCCTTATCCTTTGACCAGAAGAACTGACCACCAAACATCAGTGGTGTCAAACTGGGAAGCAACGAACTGAAAGCGAACAGGCACATTCCAGGAGGAGTCAAACCTGTTGTTTCGAACTTATCACCGACCTTGTGCCCAACTACACACGTTCCTTTTTGAGAAATCACTTTTATTTCGACTTTATAAAAATCCTGGTCCATTGCGTGCCTCCCTTTTGGTTTCTAAAGTAACAAATTTATGTTTGATTTATCGGTGAAAGAGCAGTTTATTGTTACACAACGGATTTTTCACAGGCGCCTGCTGTTTGGCGTCCTGTGTAAAAATGGGTTAGCTTCTATATCCATTTAATGCAGTTGCATGTTTCATGCATTTTGTATGAGATTGTTAATGCTATCGATCTTCCAAATATTAACATTGTCTTTTGTAACAGTTACTTTGGCTATTCCTATACTTTCTATGACATCAGTGCGCCTAGTAAATTCAGTCGCCATAGCCTCTGCGGACAGATTAAGTTTATAGCGTATATAATCTGATGCATTTTCCTTAATTAAGGCCTTAATCTCAAGACTATTTACCTCTTTCTCGTTGGCCCCCAGATTAACTAACCGTTTCCTTATTGTTTCTATTATTTGGAATATTTCTCCAGAATCTTTCAGGGTCTGAAAACGCAAAGTCGTCAGCTCTGGTATTATATATCCTGATGTAGAAGAACGATAGAATACGCCATAATTGTGACTTCTAGGGTTTTCAGTTGATAACGGAAAAATGATAATATCATTTAAGCTCTGCGTGTTTTCATAACCATTTTTGAGGGATTCGATATTATTTCCCCATTTCATTCTTTTTAAATTTTCAGTTAAAGCTTCCCAAGCACGGAGATGATTACGATCTTGTATAGAATTATAAAATTGCTCTACTGGTTTTTTGCTATTTTTATCAATATCGAAACCTTCAGATTCTTTCTTATTTATTTTATTTGATTTGTTATCCCAATATGCCCATAACCCGAAGAATAATGAGAAAATTGTGACAAGACCGAATATTAAATTTAGTGTATCCAAATCACCCGACTCCTTATTTAAACTGAACTCTATATGTAAGAATTTTCCTTGACCTATTATTGCTCCTTATTAAGATTCGATGCTAACGCCACGCTTTAGGGGCGCGACGCTCTAAATTTTGGGCCTCACAGAACTTTACGAGAAAAATGCGCTGCTGTTTCGCGTCCCCTGCAAGCGTATGTTCGGCGAAGCCGTTTAATTTCATATAGATAGAATACCACCTTTTATAAGCAAGCATTGGCTTTAAAGCAGGAAATTGCACACACAATGCCCGGTGCTTGAATGGATTCTACCACCAAATATTATTTGCGAAAGATCAAAACTGCTGGGGCTGATCCCAGCTTTTACCGGCTTTCAAAACAACCACCGAAGGCCGAATATTTTTTTCCAAATTTCCAAAAGAGCAGTGCTTTTGTTTGAAAAACATTACTTCGATTTAGCGCCGAACGCCAAATTTTGCGGCGCGAAGGCACTTAAGAACAAGCCCCACGCCCTTCCCGTGGAAGTCTGCCGCTGGTTCGCGTCCGCTGGAATGACAGGTTAGAAAATCATCTATTCTGACAATTCCATTTCTTCACGATCTAGGCTTAAACTATGGCTGATCTTTTCACTATCAGTTCCTTCAAACCACATTTCAACCCAGGCCCCACCATATTCATCGATTTCGTAAATTTCGAAAACTTGGCCAACCATTTTGTTCAGTCTGTGTGCGTCCTCTTCTGACTGATTCTTTAAAAGCCATTCAGGAATGCTGAGGACTTTCACCATAGATCCAATATGAACTTTGTTGCCGTTTCGATCTAAAACTTCAGGAATAGAGTTCATCTGCTTTTTCTAACATTAAAATTAACCGGCTTTCCGCTTTTTGCGGTGGTTCGCGGTGGAACTCAGAGCCGCCGTCATGGGTAATCGGTGCCGCCATTAATTTGTTCATCCGAGGGTCGATACTTTTATAAACCCCATCTTGCTGATAAATCAAATCATTTTCCGAAAGTGGAAAAATCTTGGGTCTTGGGCGGTTAAGAATTGGGGGGCAGGGTTTAGGCCGGGTTTTACGGTAATTATCGGTGTTATGCGGATGTCCGCATAATTCGGGGGAAAATTATGGAGGGGGATATTTTCCCCCTCCCCTTGTGAAAAAAGCGGGCTGGCATGGGAGGGCAAGGGGAGGGGGAAAAGTTGGGTGGGCTATTTTATGGAGCCCAGCAGGGTACCTGCAATGGTATTCTTTTGGATCTCCTTGGTACCTTCGTAAATCTCGGTAATCTTGGCGTCGCGGTAGTAGCGCTCTACCTCGTACTCTTCCATATAGCCGTAGCCGCCGAGCAGCTGAATGGCTTCGTCGCACACTTCCACCGCCGTGCGCGCCGCGTACATCTTGGCCATGGAGGTCAGCTTGGGATCGATGCGGCCCTGGTCGAAATTCCAGGCCGCCTTGTAGACCAGCAGGCGGGCCGCTTCGATCTTGGTGGCCATGTCGGCCAGCTTGTGCTGGGTGACCTGGAACTCGGCGATCTTCTTGCCGAACTGCTCGCGCTGCTTGACATAGGCCAGGGCGCGGTCGAAACCGCCCTGGGCAATGCCCAGGCCTTGGGCCGCCACCAGGATGCGGCTTTCGTCGAAAAAGTGAAGCAATTGATAGAAACCGCGGTTCTCCTTGCCCACCAGGTTGCTCAGGGGCACGCGCACATCCTTGAAGGTCACCTCGGCCGTATACGACAAGGTGATGCCCATCTTCTTGCCCACGTCCTGGTAAGCAACGCCGGCGCGGTCGGCTTCCACGAGGATGATGCTCAGGCCGCGGTAGGAGGGGTTGGCATCCGGATCGGTGGTGCAGAGCACATTATAAAAACCGGCCAGGGGACCGCTATTGGTGATGAAGATCTTGGAACCGTTGATCACCCACTCGTTCCCTTGCTTGACGGCCGTAGTTTCCACCTTGGTGATGTCCGAGCCGTGGTCCGGTTCGGTGAAAGCGCCGCAAGCAAGGCATTTTCCTTCGGCCACTTTGGGCAGCCATTGGGCCTTTTGTTCCTCGGTGCCGTTGTGCAGAATCAACTCAGTGGCAAAGTCGGCGATGAGCAGGCAGGTGCCCACCGTGCTGTCGCCGCGGGCCAGTTCCTCGGCCACGAGAATGTTCTCCATGACGCCCATGCCCTGGCCGGAATACTTCTCCGGGAAATGGATGCCGACGAAGCCCAGCTCGCAGGCTTTTCTCCAAAGGCGCTCGGGATAAGCGTGGCGCTCGAGCAGACCATGGATTTCGTCTTTCTTGAACTCGCCTTTTACAAAGTCCCGGACTGCTTTCTGGATCTGGACCTGTTCCTTTGTTAATTCGAAATGCATGCGTGCCTCCTTATGGCGCGTTGCGTTCCCTCGGGGGATGAAGGATAGAGTCGCTTGATCCCTCGGGCTGGCGGTTGAATCCGCCTGAACGCGTCTGTCGTAATATTCTTGTTACACTACAGCAATATGCATACCAGCGTTCCCGCGTCAATGAATACAGATGGTTATTGAAAAATTGAGATAATTCCGTACCATGGAAAAGAAAAAACTGGACTATGGGGCGGATGAAATCTAAAGTGGCAAATAGGACGGAAATGGAGGAGCTATGCCCATCAACCCCAACGATTTTTTCCGGGAATCGACCCTGCGCATCTGTGGCAGTCTGGATATCGAAAAAGCCATGCAGCAGTGCCTTCAATACTGGGTGCGCTATCTGCCGGCCAGTCGCATGGGCTTGCACATTTACGAGCGCCAGGCCGGCATCGTGGAGACCCTGGCCATGGCCACGGTGGACAAAAGCGAAGCCCTGAGCCTGCGGACGCCGCTTTCGGCCAAGGGGCGCCGTCAGGTGGAAGAGCAACGCGGTTCGCGCATCAAGCTGATGCGGCGCATGGGCGATGACGCCGTGGCCGGACCGGTGGTCAGTTCCTTTCAGGCCGAAGATCTCTCCGGCTTGCTCCTGGACCTCGCCCTGGAGAAAGAATTTATCGGTACCGTATCGGTTTTCGGCGAGCCGGGCAAGCATTTCGACGAGACCCACATGAATCTGGTCTCGCAGCTCAACCGGCCGTTTGCCATCGCCCTGGCCAACAGCCTGCGCTACCGGGAATTGCGCAAGCTGCGCGACATGCTGGCGGACGACAACCGCTACCTGCGCGACGAACTGCGCCAAATGACCGGCGAAGAGGTGGTGGGCGCCGGGGGCGGACTGCGCGATATCATGGAGATGGTGCGCCAGGTGGCGCCCCTGGATAGTCCGGTGCTGTTGCTGGGCGAGACCGGCGTGGGCAAGGAGGTGCTGGCCAACGCCATCCACAACCTGTCCACTCGGCGCAACGGGCCCTTCATCCGGGTCAACTGCGGGGCGATCCCTAATACGCTCATGGACAGCGAGCTTTTCGGCCATGAAAAGGGGGCCTTCACCGGCGCTCTGGCCCGCAAGCGCGGGCGCTTCGAACGAGCCGACGGCGGCACGATCTTCCTGGACGAGATCGGCGAGTTGCCTCTGGATGCTCAGGTGCGCCTGCTGCGCGTGTTGCAGGACAAGACCATCGAGCGCGTGGGGGGCAGCGACACTTTCCGGGTGAATATCCGCATCATCGCCGCCACGCACCGCAACCTGGAGAAGATGCTGGCCGCGGGCACGTTTCGCGAGGATTTGTACTTCCGCTTGCGGGTCTTTCCCATCGTGATTCCGCCGCTGCGGCGGCGCACGGAGGATATTCCGGCGCTGGTGGCGCATTTCATCGCCAGGAAGGCCCGGGAGATGAAGATGCCCGCGCCGCCGGAGTTGGCCCCGGGCGCTTTGGAGCGGTTGATGCGTTATCCGTGGCCGGGCAATGCCCGGGAGCTGGAGAATGCGGTGGAGCGGGGGTTGATTGTGAGCCGGGGGGCGCCGCTGAGTTTCAACGATATCCTTCCGGAGCCGGATGCGGCGCCGGCGGGCGAGGCGAGCCGCAATGGTGTGGAGAATGATACACCGCTGGCTTTGGATGTGTTGATGGCGCGGCATATCCAGGCGGTGCTGGGGCGTTGTGGGGGGCGTATCGAGGGAGAAAAAGGGGCGGCGCGGTTGCTGCGGGTCAATCCATCGACGTTGCGTAAGCGCATGCGCAAGTTGGGGATCGCCCATGGGAAGAAGGTAGCCAAGAAATAGTGTGGCATTTGACGGCGCCTCCGGCCATAGGCCTGTGCCACACGCCGCCGGTCCAAGGGATGCTAAAAGCGCGCTCCGGGCGCTCTGGAAACTCGCTGCGCTCAGACAGTCCAGAGCGCTTTTCCTGCGCTGCGCTTAAAGCATCCCTAAGACCGGCGTCTGACGTGGCGCAGGCCTATGGCCGGAGGCACCTGCTGCCTGCCGATTAAGTGGCCTCGAAAAAAAAGGCCCCCAAGCCGGAGTTTGGGGGCCAAGATCGGTAAGGGTGGAAATTTAGGTAAACAGCTTGCGCATCTCTTTCTTGTTCATCTTGCCCACGCTGGTTTTGGGCAGGGCGTCGACCAGGTTGATGCGATCGGGCACGCCGTATTTGGGAATCTGGCCGTCGGCGGCAAACTTGGCCACGAAGGCTTTGATCGTGTCCTGGGTCAGGCTGTCCTTGGCGTCGGGTTTGGCAACGACCAGGGCCATGGGGCGCTCGCCCCATTTTTCGTCGGCCACGCCGATGACGGCCACTTCACTGACGCCCGGGCAGCGGCTGATGATGTCTTCCAGTTCCAGAGAAGAGATCCACTCGCCGCCGGTTTTGATCACGTCTTTGAGGCGGTCGGTGATCTGTAGGTATCCGTCGGGATTGATATAGCCGATGTCGCCGGTGTGCAGCCAGCCATTCTCCCAGAGCGTTTCGCTCTTCTCGGCATCCTTCAGATAGCCCTGGGTCAGCCAGGGGGTGCGCACCACGACTTCGCCGGTGGTTTTGCCGTCGTGGGGCAGGGGCTTGCCGTTGGCGTCGATGACTTCCAGGATCACATTGGTGACCGGCAGGCCGGTGCTGCAGCGCATCTTGATCTGATCTTCCTCGCTCCAGGAGAGCATGTGGGGTTTGAGCAAGGCCAGGCTGAGCAGCGGGCAGGTTTCGGACATGCCGTAGCCGGTGAAGACGTTGATGCCCAGATCCATGGCGGCCTTGCACAGGCCGCGCGGCAGGGCCGAGCCGCCGATGATCACCTTCCAGCCGGCCAGGGGCAATTTCTTCACGGCCGGGTTGGAGACCAGCATGTGCAGGATGGTGGGTACGCAGTGGGAGAAGGTGACTTTTTCGGTGATTTTGAGCTTGAGCAGCAGTTCCGGTTCGTAGCGTCCGGGGTAAACCTGCTTGGCGCCGATCATGGTCATGGCATAGGGCATGCCCCAGGCGTGGACGTGGAACATGGGCGTGATGGGCATGTAGACATCCGCCGAGGTGATGGTGGATTGGGAGGCGAAGGAGCTGGCGCTCACCAGCAGGGCATAGGTGTGCAGTACCAATTGGCGGTGGCTGAAGAAGACGCCCTTGGGCAGGCCTGTGGTGCCGGTGGTGTAAAAGGTGGTGGCCATGGTGTTCTCGTCCAGGTCGGGGAAGTCGTATTCCGTGGACTGGGCGGAGAGCAGGGCTTCGTACTCGGCATCGATCTGCAGGGGCGTGCTGGGGGTGGTCTTGGTGTCGGAGATCAGCACGATCTTCTTTACCGTGGAGAACTGGTCTTTGACCGCCGCCAGCATGGGCAGAAACTCTTCGTTGACCAGGATGACATCGTCTTCGGCGTGGTTGATGGTATAGATCAACTGCTCGGGGGAGAGCCGGATATTGATGGTGTGCAGCACGGCGCCCATCATGGGCACGCCGAAGAAGCATTCAAGGTAGCGGTGGCTGTCCCAATCCATGACCGCCACGGTGTCGCCGGGCTGGACGCCCAGGCTCTTGAGGCCGTTGGCCAGCTGGGATACCCGGCGGCCGAAATCGGCATAGGTGTAGCGGAATTTATCGCGATAGACGATCTCCTGGGTAGGGGCGTAGATCAGGGGGGTACGCAGCATGTTCTTGATCAGCAGGGGAAAGCCGAAAGCGGATGGGGTCGGTTGGATCAGTTTTGCCGGCATGAATGCCTCCTTGGTTGGGTTGGGGTTGATGTCGATGGAGCCATGGGCTGGCGCCTGCCTGAGCAAGGACGGTGCCACCCGCTTTACTTGACGAATAAGTGTAACGAATCCGTACGTTTGAGAAATTCGGGGTCTTGAGCGGCCCGGGCAGGGTGGGGCGCGGGTGACTCGCCCCGGCGCTTCAGCATGAGTATCTACTTGATTTATAGCGTAAAATACTGTCGAGGCATATTAAACCCGTTCTGAGTCGAAAATGCCTCATGTAGCTTGCTTGCCTTGCAGGTCCAGGCTTTTCATCTTCAAGTACAAGGTCTTGCGCTCGATGCCGAGAATGGCGGCCACCTTCGTGCGGTTCCACCGATGCTTGTTGAGCAACGCGCAGAGGTAGGCCTTTTCGAAGGCCTGGGTGGCGTCGCGCAAGGGTTGCTCCAGGGGATAAATTTCGATGGGGGCGGTTCCCGCGGGCAGGGCGCCGCTGCGCCCGGGCACGCCCGTGAAATCCAGGCGGTTCAGGCTGAGGTAACGCTGCATGGTGTTCTCCAGTTCGCGCACGTTGCCCGGCCAGTCGTAATTGATCAGGGCATCCAGTTCGTGGCCGCGCAGCACGGTGCCCGGGTGGCCGTGCTTGGCCAGAAAGTGTTCGGCCAGCAGCGGGATGTCTTCCTTGCGTTCGCGCAGGGGCGGCAGGTTGATGGGGAAGATGTGGATGCGGTAGAAGAAATCTTCGCGCATGGCGCCTTTGTCCAGCAACTGCACCAGGCTTTTGTTGGTGGCGCTGATGATGCGTACGTCCGGCCGCTTGACTTCCAGCGAGCCGATGGGGGTGTAGCCGCTGCCGTCCAAGGCGCGCAGCAGCTTGACTTGCATCCCTTCCTTGATCTCACCGAGTTCGTCGAGAAAGAGCGTGCCCTGGTCGGCGTGATCGAGCAGCCCCGGTTTGGCCTGGTCCGCGCCGGTGAAGGCCCCGCGCTTGTAGCCGAAGAATTCGCTCTCCATCAAGTGGTGGGGAATGGCGCCGCAATGCACCGGCACGAAGCGCCGGCTGCCGCGGTCGCTCATGGCGTGGATTGCCTGGGCCACCAGTTCCTTGCCGGTGCCCGATTGGCCATAGATGATGACGCTGGTGTCGGTGGCCGCGGCGCGCAGGATCAGTTCGTAGACCTTCTGCATGGGGGCGCTTTTGCCCACGATCTCGCCGAAGCGGTAGCGCTCTTTGATGGCCGCGCGCAGGCGCAGGTTCTCCTTTTTGAGCAGGGCCTCTTTCTCTTTGAGGGCCAGTTCGGCCTGTTTGCGTTTGTGGATGTCGAAGATCACGGTCTGGGTTTCGGCCACGGTGTCGTTGGCCGTGAAGATCGGCGAGCACAGGGCGTAGTACCAGCGGCCGTCCACGGGGTTCTGGAACTCCTGCTTGACCGGCTCGCCCTTGCAGGCCAAGGCGTGGCCGCACCAGGGGCAGGGCTGCTCCAGGCGGTAGATGGTGCGGTGGCAGCATTGGCCCACGGCATCCCGGCCGATGAAGTCGCGCAGGGTCTTGTTCATGTAGGTGATGCGGTAATCCTGGGCGGTGGTGTAGGTGAAGCCGCCGAAGGCTTCCAGGATACCGCTGAGCTTGGCTTCGCTGGCGCGCAGGTTGCGCTCGGCTTTCTTGAGCGAGGTGATGTCCACCAGCGAGGCCACGCTGCGCTCCGTGCCGGCGATCATGTCCACCCGCAGCCAGATGTCCCGTTTTTTGCCATGGCCGTCGAGCAGCTTGAATTCGTATTCCACGGGGGCTTTGCCCGGGGTTTCGCGCCGCAGTTGGTGGTAGTGCAGCATCTTCTCCCGGTCGGCGACATCGGCGATGATCGTGGGCCAGGCGATTTTGCCTTCGATCTGCTCCTTGGTATAGCCGAGCATCTTGGCGAAGCCCTCGTTGGCCATGGAGATGATGGTGTCTCGTTCGATGATGATGGTGCCGGCCCCGGTGTTTTCGAAGATGCAGCGGTAGAGCTCTTCGCGGTGGTTGAGGGCCTGGGCGATCTGCATCTGGACGGACACATCCTGTACGAAGCCTTTGAGATACTTGAGGATGCCGTCCAGGTTGTTCTGAAACGTGCCCAGGGAGGCGGGTTCGAAGAGCGTTTCGCGCGGGGGAGATTCCATGGTTGCCTCGCTGGTGTGTGGGCCAAGCGGTTCCGCGTCGGACCCGGCACCGCATTACAGAAAAGAGCTTAGTATGATCGGCGGGTTTTTTTCAAGGGTGTTCGCGGTTAAAAATAATCCTGGAGGCCGGGCCGGATGAATTCGAATTCGGCGAGCTCCTCCTGGGTCGGGCTTTGGGGCGTTTGCGGAACAGGGGAGGGTTCGATGACCGCACTCCGGAAATAGTCCCGGTCGTTCCCGTCCAAGCGGATCTCCTGGCGCAGGGGGCGTTTTTCAATGTAGAGCTTGGTGCCGGTGCTGAGCCGCACCTCTTTGAAGGCGCAGCGGTAAGAGACCTGGGCGGTCAGCACCGCTTCGGCATACCCGACGCACAGATGGCCGGCGGTGAGGTCCAGGCCGGACCACAGCGCCGGATGAAACGAGAGGCGCTCGCCTTTGGCGCTGAGCGTCCATTGATCCGAGGGCACGCCGCGCTGTTTGAGTTGCTCGGCCTGCAGGCCGATGCGTTCGGGGTCGCCTGTCAGGGTCAGGGTGCGGAGAAAACCGTTTTCCGTGACCGCTTCATGCCCTTTGCGCATGTCGTTGGCGCTGCGGCGCCGCACGGCGGCCTTCTGGTAGCGGCGCTTGTAGGCAAACGAGCAGTAGTTGACCGCCAGGGGCAGCCGTTGGTCGCAGGCCAGTTGCAGCAACATCAGGGCGGCCAATTCCGATTCCAGCACCGTGACGCTTTCGCCGTGCAGATAGGTGTAGTCCCGTTCGGCCAGTCGGGCACGGTTGTGGGGCGTCAGGCGCAACTGGTGCAGGTTGAGGTGGCGCACGCCGGCCGCGCTCAGGGCCGGGAGCAGGTCGCCCAGGCGTTGGGCGTCTTCGGGGATGGCCGGGATCTCCACGGTGAGGCATTCGATAAAATCCGCGGCCATCCGCGCCTTTTCCAGGCTGTAATCCACGGCGCTGATGTCGAAGCGGATTTCGTTGAGCCCGGCGGCTTTGAGACCGGCCAGGCGTTCGGCCGTAATCAGGGTGCCGTTGGTGTAGAGCCAGATGTGCTGGGCGGCGCCCATCTTTTGGCGCACGGCCCGGATGAAGGCGACGGCGCGTTCATAGGTCAGCAGGGGTTCGCCGCCGCTGATGCTTGCGCCGTTGAAGCCGAAGCGGGAAATGTACTCGGCGTAGGCCTGGGGCGCGGCGAAGGTGAGCAGGTTGGTCGTCGGCAGGCCCGTATCGTCCTGGGGCGTGGGGCAGTAAAAGCAGCGGCAGTTGCAGCGGCCGTTGATGAAGAGGCACGACCAGGTGCCCTGGCCGCAGATTTGGCAGCCGGGGGACAGGGGGCCGTAGTGGGGTTTGGTTTGCTTGCAGGCCTGGGTGATCCGGTCTGCCATGGCCGCCAGGGTTTCGGCGCGGCGGGTTTCGGCCGCGGCGGCCTGGGTGGCATCGATCCAGCGCAGGCCTGGGGCGTGGTCGCCGTATTCGGTCTGGTTGGCGGCAATCATGCGTTCTCGGGCGGTGGGGGATGTATGGGGCATAAGAGGTAGAATATACGCCGGCAGAGGGCGGGTCGGCAAGCGCCATTCTTGATGGGAGCACAGTTCACGACAATCGCATGGCTTCGTTTTCGGTATCGGTATCGGAATCGAAACTTTACGATACCGGTACCGATTCCGACCCCGATGCTAAGCTTTTTAGCTCTGGACCGGCAGCGCTTTTTTCGCCTAAGATGAGAGCTTCGGTTTATGGACCCCTAACGAAAGGAAGACGCCATGATTCGTACAGTCGCCCAATATTTGGAGAGCTTGAACGACGGCCGCCAGATGTGGTGCATGGGAGAGAAAGTCAAGGATGTGCGCACCCACCCGACCCTGAGCGGGATCATACGCTCGGCGGCCCTGGACTATGTGCTGCCCCACCGGCCCGAGTACCGCGATATTTTTGTCACCCGGGACGAGGATGGCGAGGAGGTCAACTTTCTGCTCACGGCGCCCAAAAGCTCGGCCGACCTGTTGCGTCGCCGGGAGTGCTTCGCCACGGCCATGCGCAGCGGCGGCGGGGTGCTGCTGCACTGCATGGGGGCCGACGCGTTGGCGGCTTTCACGGTGACGGCGAACATCATGGACCAGAAGCTGGGCACCAACTACAGCGAGCGCGTGGAGAACTACCGGCGCCTGTTGATGAAGCAGGATCTGGGCATCACCGGCGCCATCACCGACGTCAAGGGCGACCGCGGCCTGCACCCGTCCCAGCAAAAGCAGCATCAGGATTACTACCTGCGGGTGGTGGACAAACAAAAGGACGGCATCGTGGTGCGCGGGGCCAAGGTGCACATCAGCGCGTCGCCGTGCGCCAACGAGTTGCTCTGTTCGCCCTGCCGAACGCATGGCGAAGCGGACAAGGACTATGCCCTGGCCTTTGCCGTGCCGTGCAACACGCCGGGGGTCAAAATGCTGGCCGTGGAGCCGGTGTCGCGCACCTACGATGACGAGGGGCGCTGGGATTACCCCAAGACCAGCCGCATGCAGCCCACCGAGTGCCTGATCGTCTTCGACGATGTCTTCGTGCCCTGGGAGCGGGTTTTCATGTGCGGCGAGTGGCAGTTTTCGCGCACGCTGGCCTACGCCTTCGGCAGCTACCACCGGTTGTTCGGCACCTGCAAGATGATCGGCAAGCTGGAGGCCATGACCGGCGCGGCGGCCCTGGTGGCCGAGTACAACGGCGTGGAGCATGCCGATCACGTGCGCAAGAAGCTGGCCTGGATGGCCATGATCACGCACATGGTGGCCGAACTGGGCAAGGCGGCCTGTCTCGACCCGGTCAAGGAGTTCGGCCACGACGTGGTGATGCCCAATGCCATGTCGATCAATGCCGCTAAGTTCACCTTCGCCAGCAACTTTCATCAGATGTGCCAGCACATGCAGGACATCGCCGGCGGCCTGTGCACCACCGTGCCGGCCTACCGCGACTGGCAGAACCCGGAGATCCGGCCCTATATCGAGAAGTACTTGAGCGCCAAGGATGGCGTGCCCACCGAAGACCGCTTGAAAGTCATGCGCCTGATCAAGGACATGACCGGCAACTACTGGCAGATCGACACGATCCACGGCGAAGGCTCCATGGCCGCCCAGCAGATGCACCTGTACGGCAGCGCCGACTGGAACCGGCTCAAGGCCGCCGCCAAGCGCTCGGCCCACATCGACGGCTGGCAGGGCGACCCGGTCTACGGCAATCTCTCTTCGGCCGACGATGTGCCCATGCCGGCGGTGGATGAGAGTTATGTGAGTATTCCCAAGGCGCTGAAGTAGAACCACGGTGTTCCCCTGCGTAACGCATGCCGGATGTCCGGGTGCGCAAAAAAGGATACTGCGGGTGTGCAAGCGTGTACCTTGCGCACCCGTTTTGTTTGCACTTTTTACCATGCCAAGCCGGAGATTGGCGCCAAATCTGGCTATTGACCCAAGGCATTAGATTTGCATCTATTTTCGCAGGTTCAGGAAAGATGATGAAACGGCAACCAAGGATGACTCACATGTGCTCGCGAAAAAAGGCGGTTCTTTCCACGGCCAAACGACTGGCATGGTTCGTATTGGTTTTCTATCTGATCGGCTGCGGATCTTCCGGCTCCTCCGGTTCCACCGCCAATGATGACCCCGGCACCCCGGGACCCATCGACACCCACGACGACTATGCTTTCGAGGAACCGGCGGTCCGCGGCAGCACTTTCTACATCGATCCCCAAACCGGATCGGACGACGGGGACGGCTCCGCGGGGCACCCCTGGCGGACCTTGCAGCAGGTGATCGAGAGCGGCAAGATCGAATGCTACCGGCCTTCCGAAAACAACGATCCCGATTCCGAACTGGAGCTGGTCAACGAAGGCGCACCGGTCAAAGGCGGCGACCGTCTGCTGCTGCGCAGCGGCTACCACGGCCATGTGGCCCTCAATACTTTTGTCTTCAACAACTGGCTGACCATCTCGGCCGACAGCGGCCACACGCCCGTCTTGTCACAATTCAAACTGGAAGGCGCCTTCGCCAGGATCTACCTGAAGGGCCTGACGATCCGCAAGGACAGCTATGTGGGGGAGGGCGACTACTGGGAGGTCGACCCCATCAATCACAACAGCGACGCTTGTCTGTATTTGGCATCCAGCGGCTTCTGGGGCAACGGCAGCCTGGTGAAGGTCAACGGCCTGACCCTCGGCACAACGGCTGATGCCTCAGGGTGGAGCGATCTCGATTGGCAGGCCAGGGCTGCGGCGGGTATCGGCCTGCGGAGCGTGACCCATTGTGAGGTGGTCAACTGCCGCATGGAAAATGTCAGCTTCGGCCTGAGCATCGAATATGCTTCCGACCACACCATCGCCGTCAACAACAGCATCAAATACTACAGCGGCGACGGTGTCCGCTTGATCAGCAACAACGTCTTGCTGGCCTACAACACGATCACCGATTGCCTCGATATCAACGACGGCAACCACGACGACGCCATCCAGAGCTATTCGCGCGGCGCGGACAACTCTCCCGGCACCGGCGTGCTCTACAACAACGTGGTGCGCGGCAATCGGATCGTCGGCACCACCGATTTCAGCCACCCCCTGGCCGGCAACCCCCAGGGGATCGGGTGCTTCGACGGCTTTTTCGACGGCTGGATCGTGGAGAACAACGTGGTGATCGTCGACCACTACCACGGCATCTCCTTTTACGGCATGCGCAACAGCCATATCCTGAACAATACGGTCATAGACCAGGAGTACGGCAACGACATCTCGCCCTGGATCATGATCACCGATCACAAGGATGGCACCCCCAGCCAGAACTGCGTGGTGGCCAACAACATCGCTTATCGCAGCCTGAGCGTCGAGGGTGCCGATGTGGTCGAGCGCCACAATTACGTTATCGGTCGGGACAATGCAGCCCAGATTGCCGATCTGTTCGCCGATCCCGACGGCTTCGATTTTCACCTGATCACCAGCGAGCTGACCACGGAGAGTATCATCGACCAGGGCGAGGCCTTCGCCGATATGGTTTCGACCGAGTTGGACCGGGACAACCGGGCGCGCGTGGGCGCCCCTGATCTGGGGGCTTACGAGCTGGAGTAATCCGTGCCTGCGTTTATATCAGCACCGCCGTGTCACTCTTCAAACCTGCCTCGGCGGCGATGGCGGCAAAGCGTTCACGCCCGGCGCCCACATCGTCTGATTGCACCGTAATCCACCGGCACAGTTTTTCGAAGGCACGACCGCTGAAAATCAGCTGCCGGGCGGCCTCCACGCCGGACGGCAGGTCGGGGGCCTGCCCGGCCACGTAGAGGATGGCCCCGGCATTGGCCCCGACCAGATCGATGCAGGCCGGGTGATCGATGCCGCTGACGACGCGCACGAAGCGCACGGCTTCCGCGTGCACATCGCCCAGGGCGGCTACGTCGGCGTAAGTACTTCGCTTCACACCCATCGCTTCGGGGGTCAGGCGGTAGGCGCGGCGGGTGCCGTCAGGGAAGAACTCCCGCACCGCCGTTTCGCCCAGGGTGGAGATCTCGTCCATGCCCGCCTGGCCGTCGGCATCATAGCCGTGCACCACCATGGCGCGTCGGTAGCCGATGGCCCGCATCAGTTCCGAGACCTTGTCCATCACCGGCTCGGCGTAAACCCCGCGCAGTGCGTGGGTGGGCCGGCAGGGGCTGGCCAGGGAGGCGGCGATGTTCAACGTGGAGCCGAAGCGGATCTGGCTCAGGATGCGGAACAGGGCATTGGGGTGCACCTGGGGGCTCATGCCGTTGAAGATACCGATGCCCGTCTGGGCGATGCTGCGGCCGACCGCTTCCACGCTACAGGCCACGTTGATGCCCAGTTTCTCCAGCAGATCCACGGTGCCGCAAAACGAGGTCAACGCTCTGGCGCCATGGCGCGCCATGCGCACGCCGCCCGCAGCCGCCACCACGGCTGCGGCCGTGCTGACATTGAAGGTTTTGAGGGCGTCCATGCCCGTGCCCGAGTTTTCCACCAGGGGCGTCTCCCCATCGATCTCGATGGTGTGCGTGTCCAGTTCCATGATGGCTTCCCAGGCCCCGGCGATCTCTTCGCTGGTTTCGCCCTTGGCGGCCAGGGCTGCCAGAAAGGCGCCCTGGTGCAGGTCGGGCTGGCGGTCTTCCAGCAACTGCCGGAACATGGCGCGGCACGTTTGGCGCGAGATGTCCTGCTTTTCGAGAAGCGCTTGAATGGTGCGGCCGAATTCGCGCAACGATGCTTCATAGCGTGTCATGGGGACTCCTTTGTCATTCCGGGTAGAGCAGGATTTTGATGCTTTCGCGCTTTTCCACCAGTTGCAGCGCCTCCTCCAAGGATGCCAGCGGCAGGCGGTGGGAGATCATGTCGGCCACCGGGACGGTTCCGTCGGATAGCCAGGCCAGGGCCTGGACGCCATGGCGGTAGGCGCAGCCGTAGGCGCCCACCAGGGTTTGTTCGTAGTAATGCAGTTGGTTGAAGCTCAGGGCGATGGCATCGGCCTGGGGCAGCAATCCCGAAAAAACCACCAGGCGGCCCCGCGGGGCCAGGTGGCCCAGGGCTTCCCGGTAGGCCTCCGGCGCGCCCACGGCCACGATGCAGACATCGAAGCGCTGGTCCTCGCAGGTCGGGATGCCATCGGCAAAGGCGCACCGGCGGGCATCGGGCTCGATGTTGACGGCCGTGGCGCCCAGGGCCCGGGCGGCCCTGGCGAGCAGCAGGCCGGCCGGGCCGGCGCCCCAGATGCCGACGCCGGCGCCGGGTTCGACGCGGCCCAGTTCCAGGGCATTCAGGCAGCAGGAGAGGGGTTCGGCCAGCACGGCCGTATCCGGGTCGAGCCCGGTCGGAACATGAATCAGGCTTTGGGCCGGCGCCAGCACCTCGCCGGCAAAGCCGCCGTCCCGGTGAAAGCCCATGATGCGCATCTCCCGGCACAGGTTCTGGGCGCCCTGGCGGCAGGCGGCGCAGCGGCTGCACCAGACGCCGGGATAGACATAGACCCGGTCACCGACGTTAAAATCGTCCACCACCGGGCCCTTGGCGACGATGCGGCCCACCACCTCCTCTCCCGGGATGCGCGGCAGCACCAGGTCGCGATGGCCGTGACGGATGATCTTCAGGTCGGTGCGGCACAGACCGGTAACCTCCACCCGAATCAGAACCTCGTTATCCGTCGGGGGTGCCAGCGCCTTGCGGGTCCATGCAAACGAGCCGATTTCCTTAACCAGGATGCACTTGGTTTCCATACCGCCCTCCAAAAATGAAAAAGGGTCCCGCGGCTGCTCGGCCGCGGAACCCTTTGCCTTCGGGTTCCATTTTCGCATCGAGGTCGTCTTCTGGCTTCCGGATCGTCCACGCCTTGTCGCCTTCCCCCGGCCTCAGGCGTTCGAGCCTCGGCTGGAGTGGCCTTATGACAATTCGTGTCCCCGGTTACAGCGGCGGGTCCGCCACGGAGTCGCACCGTGTTCCGTTACCCGGATGCGCAGGGTCATTTCGGCGGTAGATACAGGGGCGAGGCCCTCGTTGTCAACGGCATTTCATCCGTGGGCCCACCCCATCGTTACGGCTTCTTGTCCCGGGCGGCATCTTTGGCTGCGTCCGGGCCCGGCGTTGGATCGCAATACTCGGGGTATAGGCGCTGGAGGCAATCCGGGCAGATCGAATGCGAGCAGACCGCCTCAGTGTGGCTCCGGATATAGGCCTCCACCTGGTTCCAGTAGCCCTGGTCATCGCGGATCTTTTTGCAGGACGCGCACATGGGCAGGAACCCCGTGAGCTGTTTGACCTCGTTTCTGGTGGTCAGCAGTTCGTGCTCGGTCCGCTGGAAATTGAACAGGCACAGCCCAAAAGCAATAAAAGAAAACAACACGCAATAGACCATCAGGCTCATACTGAGCATCAGGGATGGGGCCAACATGCTTTCGATGGTTTTGGCGTAAATCAAGGTGTGGCCAATTCGAAGGAGCGACCAGAAGGCGCCGGCCGCGAATGAGAGTTTTAGCAGCAGGTTATGCTTTTTGAGATAGACAGGGGTGTCTCTGATCAATTTGCAGAGGCAGTAGATGCATAAGAGGCTGTACATCGCGGAGGCGATAACGATGCGGGCGTGAATACTCGGCGCCATATAAGTGAAATAGGCCAGCACGAGGGGCATGCCGGCGCCGGCCGCCAGGTAGGGCCATGGCCGGTCGCCTTTGTTGACGAAAACCGATATGCCGTATGCTATAAACATGAGGGTGTAGATCGTGATCGAACCGGCGGCGACGATGGAAAAGAGATCCGGAATATTTCCCCTGAGACCGATCAGAACGCTCCCTAGAAAGTAGCAAAGCGCCGAAGCCGTCCAGTAATGAAATCCGGGATAGGTCTTGCGGGCGCGCAGAACCGTGAGCATGCAGACAAACAGGATGAAGCCTGTGATGCTGGTGGCCAGGAACAGCGTCCGCATGTGCAGAAATTCTTGCAAGCATCCTCCTTGGGTTGTGTCAAGGCGTCGATGAATCGCGTCTGGCAGGGCCGCCGTTGCCTGCATTTACGGCAACCCGAACCGTACACGAGCAGGCGCCCTTTAATCCATCGACGGCATCAATTGTCAAGCGGATTTATGCCCCCCATTTTCGTGTCATCTAAGGCCACTATGACCATTTTTAAGATTGCGCCACCAGGGCCACATCAGGCGCCTGTCTTTGGAATTTTCGCCGGAGCGACCACATTCCAAGCATTCTCAGAAAATAGCAAAAGGGCATAATGGCGGCGAAGCAGGCCGTCAGGGTCAAGGTCACCGCAAGATCCTGGGATTGAGAGACGATGTCCTGATAAGCCAACCAAATGCCAAAAAGGGTCATTCCTAAACCAGCAATAATCCCCATAGTGGACCAGTAATTGGTCTGACGAAACTCAAAAATCAGGCTTTTCGGTTTGCTGGCGCTTTGTGCGTCTATTGGCTGGTACCCCTGGATCTTTTCAAGCAGTGCAAGGTCTTGCGGGGCGACCAAAGCCGGCAGCATCCATTTCCGGGGTCGATAAAAGGTAACTGTTATTTGCCACACTCCAGTCGTAATTCAGGCTTATTTCTGCCGGATTGAAATGGATATTCTAAAATTTTAGATCCCCAATAATTCGGGAAAAAACCCTTCCATTCAAGCCACCCCACCCATGCCTTAAAAAACCCAATCAAACAGATTGAGCGTAGCGAACCCTTTTCAAAAACATTTCCAAGTTGGTTCAAGTTCGAATATATCCAGGCGCATGCGGTGGTCGGCACCAAAATTTCATAACGGGTTGAGTCATGGAATCGGGCAGTGTTTTAAAAATACAAAGCTTTTATGAAACGGAAGAACAATTCGATGCCTTTTTCCGGCGGCTCAAGCATAGCGCTTGCCCACACTGCGGACTGTGTGGGTTTTTGATATTGCACGGATTTCTTTATGGTTATGCAGAAAACGACGCACTGACAAGGGTCCAACGCGGCCATCGGATCTATTGCAGCCGGCGCAATAACCAGCGTGGCTGTGGCAGAACCTTTTCCGTTTTAAATACGGGCTTCATCAAAAATTGCATGCTTTCGGCGGCCTGCGTGTGGGCGTTTCTGGATAAAATCAGACTGGGGCTATATCCGGCCAAGGCGTTGAGAAAATCGGGTAGCGCCATGAAAGCGTCTTCCATCTATAGGATTTTAGCCAGTTTCAAGCGCAATCAGTCGCGCATCCGGTCCTGGCTGGCAAGAATAAAGGAGCCTCCGCCGGGCGAACACACCCGGCAGCCTTTTGTGCAAACTCTTTTGCATCTTGCATCCACCTTTACTTCCGAATGCCCCATCTCCCAATTCCAGTACCATTTTCAAGCGAAATTTTTCTAGACGCATTATTTGCTTCTTCAAAAAGCCAGTGCGGCACTTTTATCCGAACCCAACTTACGCTTCGAGCATAGGATCGCAACAACAGCACGAAATCGTTTCCGGGCGGCCATGGATTGTTTAAGAGGAAGAAAAACCCAAAGGAGGACATCCATGAAGTGGCCCAGCCCATATCTTAAGATGCGCGTATTGGGCGCCATCGAAAACGCCCCAGGCAAGACCATTCAGGAGCGAATTCAAAACACCGCCAAGCTCGCCTTTACCGACGAGCAGGGTCAACCGAGGCGCTTTACCTGGCGAACGATCTCGACCTGGTACTACCGGTACAAAAACTACGGCGTCACCGGCGTGACGGTAAAAAGCCGCAGCGATAAGGGCGTGGCCAGGAAGATAAGCCCCGAGCAGTTGCTCGAAGCCATTAATCAGGTGCTTCCGTATTTTACCGACAACCATACCAAGTTCGACATCTACAGGATGTGCATCGAAAAGAATATTCTAACCAGGCAACAGTTGGCGCCCACCACTTATTATCGGTTCATCAGGCAGTACGATTTGCTAAACGACGATGGTGAACAAACCAAAAGCAGGCTCGCCTTTGCCATGGCGCACGCCAACGAACTGTGGCAGGCCGATACGATGTTCGGCCCCTATGTGAAAAACGGCGAGCACCGGCCGGTGCAGACCAAGCTGATTGCCTTCATCGACGATGCCTCTCGCCTGATCTGTCATGGTCAGTTCTTTTTCAACGAAACCATCGATTCCCTGGTTGCCGCATTAAAGGCCGCCTTTTACAAAAGAGGGCTTCCCCAACAGCTATATGTGGATAACGGCTCGATTTATTGCTGCCAGGAGATTACCCTGATCTGCGCCCGTATCGGGTGCATCCTGCGCCACACGCCGGTGCGCGATGGCGCCTCCAAGGGCAAGATCGAGCGCTTCTTTCGTACCGTCCGGGACCGGTTCCTGTCGCGAAAGCTCGATCTATCCAGTCTGGATGTCCTCAACAGGCAATTGATCCACTGGATCGAAGAAGATTACAACGCCGGCCCCCATTCGGCCATCGGCATGGCGCCGCTTCAGCGTTTTGCCCTGGACATGAACTTTATCAAGTTCCTGCCCCCCTGTGAGGCCAACGATGAGCTCTTCTACGCCCAGGCCGAACGGCACGTCAAAAAGGACAACACCTTTTGCTTTAAGAACACTCGCTACGAAACCTCGGCCGATCTGAGAAACAAGACCATCGCCATCCGCTTCGATAGAAATCGCATCGGTCGCGTCATCGTCTACTTCAAGGATCAGCGCATCGGGCCGGCACGTAAGCTGGATCTTGTGGCCAACGCTCACAGATACGGGGGGAGAAAATGATCCGGGCATTTTACGGCATCGACACCAACCCTTTTGCCATCGATCAGAAAATAAGCTTGCTGAGCCATCAGCAAGAAGTATTCGATGTTTTAAATGTGCACAGTCGCCAGGGTGGTTTTTGCCTGCTCATGGGCGCGCCGGGCACCGGCAAGACGATCATCAAAAATGCCATCGGTGACACGGCGGACAGGACCACGCTGGTCGCGCATGTGGCCAGAACGATGCACACCTACTTTCACACGGTCAAAATCCTTTGCCAGGCGCTCAACGTCGATCAGGACGGCTCGCCCTTCAAATGCGAAAAGCGCTTGATCGAAGAGGCCTTCAACCTGCATCGTCACGGCAAGGCGTTGATTGTCATCATCGATGACGCCCACCTGATGGATATGGATACCTTGCGCCGTTTGCGCCTGCTGTTCGAAGATTTTCCAAAAAGTCACAATATCATTCTATCGGGCCAGACCCAATTGCTTCACAACCTGGCGCTAAGGGTCAACGACGATCTGAAAAGCCGCGTGACGTACTCCACCATCTTAAAAAAGCTCACTGCCGACGATATGGCCCAGTTCATCACCAGCCAGTTGGATCTGGCGGGCCTTGCGCACAACACCTTTACCGAAAATGCGCTTTCCCTGGTAGTCCGCAGCAGCGATGGCATCTTAAGAAAAGCGAGAAACTTATGCCTATCCTGCATGATCGAAGCCGTCCGCAGCAGAAGCAAAAGCATCGATATCGGCACGGTCAACAGAGTCCTGATCCAGCCTCACTGGCGCGATGAAAAGGATATCGAGGACATTTAGCTGTAGTATTTTAAAAGTGTTTTATCCTTTACATCAGGTGTCCGGCGAAACGGAAAGTGGCTCTGCTGGGGAGCAACCACTTAAGGGATAGCCGGATGTGGGTGGCTCTGAATGGAGCAGGGAGGCAGTCGGGTGCAAATCCGTCTGCCTCCTTTTTTATGCGTTTGAATGGCCAAGGGCATCATAAAATCATGACGCTTAGGGTTCTCCAGTTTACCGTTTTAATTTGGTAAACGATCAAAAAATGGCCTTAATCTTACGATCGATAATTTGGGAAAGTTCATGATGGTATTTTGGCAAATCACAGATATTTCAGGAGTCAAATGCCTTGAGCTGCAAGAAAACTGAATGGCAAGAGAAAATCATAAAGGCATGGTCCACACCTGCCTAGAAATTTGTCCCCTTAGTCAACAACGTCCCCAAGTCCCCACAACGTCCCCAAGTCCCCATGTACGCAGAGTAGCAATGGATTTTGAATATAAGATCGAAAGATCGGCCAAGCGCCGCAAATTGACCATCACCGTGGAGCGGGATCGTTCCGTGGTGGTGCATGCGCCGGCATCGACTTCGGAAGAAAAGATACATCAGGTGGTTGAGGCCAAGCGGCAGTGGATCTTCGAAAAATTGCATCACCCCCAGAAATACAAGGGCTTGCCCCATCCGCCGGGTAAAGAACTGGTCAACGGTGAATCCGCACTTTACCTGGGACGGCAATACCGGATCGAGGTCGTCAAAACGGGGCTATCAGGGGTTCGCTTCAACCAGCGCTTTTATATTCCTGCCGCTCAAACCGGGAAACGCCGGGAGGTTCTACGCGAATGGTATATCGCGCAAGCCAGGGTCAAGATCGTCCCGAGGGTAAAACATCATGCTCACGAACTCGGGGTCACCTATTCAGAAGTCAAAATCGTCGACAACCTCTATCGCTGGGGCTCTTGCACTCTCAACAACAATATCAATTTCAACTGGCGATTGATCAAGGCGCCCATGTACGTCATCGACTACGCCATCGTTCACGAACTGGCCCACCTCATAGAGGCCAATCATACTTCAAAATTCTGGAACATTATCCGCGCCCAGGCACCAACGATGGAAAAGGCAAGAGCGTGGCTGAAAGAAAACGGACAATTGCTGGAGCAGGCCATATAAAGCCGATCCATTTTGAAACCTGATCATCTCAGGCCATTGGCTGTTTCAAAAAGTTCTCTTCTTAATGTATCTAATTGGGAGTTCTCTTTTTGCAGCAAATTGCCTTGATTATATAAGATCAAATCTGAAAATGAACCCATTCCGCCGTATATGCGGAGCAAATCAGAGATTAGGTTCTTCTGATCGAAAGGGTCAGATACAGAATCGCAGCGATTTCTAAAATCTTTCATTGCCGTATTCCAATTATTTTCTCCGGCAACAGAAAGAACCGAAATTATTCCGTCAAGTATTATCTCTAAATCTTTTATGGTTTTCATGCGACTCCTATTTCACAATCGACCAACTATCCAATACCGTTACACCTTTGATGAGCCAAGGCTTTTCTACTACAACCTGCTGGGTTCCCCCGACGTAAAAGCCGCTTTGAGAAGCGACTTTTCCTGTGTGAACCGTTGTGCCTTTTGGGATTTTCACCTTAAATACAGTATCTATCGGTGACTTACCACCCCCTGGCCACTCTGGAAGAATCGCTTTGTCTATGCGCGTTTGAACTTCGCTGACAGGAGCGTCTTTAGCAAAAAATTGTCCAAGAGGCTGATTTTTTGTACCAGCTCGATAAAGTATTAGGTCTTCATCAAGTACTCTGGATGAATATTTGCCACCTTCAAATGTTGCCGCCAATTCATTTGGAAGCTTTTGAGGGGTTGCCATCTTACAACTCAACCCCAGCGGATCCACCCACCCCCAAACATTCGGGGCATAGGCATATATATTCTCACCGCCGGCCAAACCGATCGGGTCCCGACTTATGAAAGAGCAGATCTGTGGATCGAAGTACCGATATCGGTTGTAACTCAGCCCGATCTCTTCATCCCAGTATTGACCCTGCATGCGCAGGGGCTGGGCGATGTCGTCGGCCTGGATCTCTTCGACGCGGCCCAGGGGGTCGTAGGTGGCCGACCAGACGATTTGGCCGCTGGGGCGGGTCAGCTCCCGGGGCAGGCCGTTGAGATCGTTGTGGTAATAGTAGAGTCGGCCGTCGGTGTCAATGAGGGCCAGGGGTTCGAAGGTGCCGGGGTAGTAGACGTATTCCCGGGCGGGTTGGTCTTCGTGCTTTTCGGCCAGCAGGGCGTCGCCGTCCCATGCAAAGAAGGTGCGCCGGCCGTTGACGCTCTTGCGGACGCGGCGGCCGGTGGCGTCGTAGGCCATGTCCACGGTGGCGCCGTTGGGGGTGAGGGCGTTGCGCAGGCGGTTGTTTTCGTCCCATTGGAATTGGGTCGTGGCATCTAGAGACGCAAGATCTTGCGTCTCTACGGTGCGTTCCACGAGGTTGCCGGCATTGTCGAAGCGGTAGGTGGCGCCGTTGTGGGTGGCTGTGCGGTATTCTTCGGTGCCTGCGGGCAGGTGCTTCAACAGATCGCCGGCCGGGTCGTAGGTGTAGTGGCGCACCTGGTGCAGCGGGTCGATGGATTCGACGATGCGGCCCAGGGGGTCGTGGGCGTAGCGCCAGTCGCCGGCGCGGCTGTCCTGCTTGGCGATGAGGTTGCCGGAGGGATCGTACTGGTAGCTGCGTTCGATCTGAGTCAGCGAGGAGGCTGTGCGCTGGTGGCTGAGCCGGCCCTCTTCGTCGTAGCCGTAGGTGCGGTGAAGGTGCTCGCCCAGGTGTTCGGACACGATTTGGCCGGCGGCGTTGCGTTGCAGGCGGATCGGCGGCTGGTCGTTGATGGCGATTTGAGCCACCTGGCCGTTGGCGTCATGGACGTAGGCGACGCGGTTACCGAAGCTGGTGGCCCGGGCGGTGCGCAGGCCGCTCGCGTCGTATCGGTACTGGACCCAGTGGTTGCCGAAGGTCTCCTGGATCAGTCGGTTGTCGGGGTCAAAGGCGCGCTCGACGCGGGTGTCGGGGGATTCGAAGGCGATCAGTTGGCCGGCCGGGTCCCAGGAGAAGGTTTCGCGCTGGTCGTTGGCGAAGTGCTTGGCGGCCAGACGTCCGGCGCGGTCATAGGCGAAGCGGATCGTTCGGCCCAGCGGGTCGATGCTCTGGAGCAGTTGGCCGGCCGGATCGTAGTCGTAGCGGTGGCCGTGGCCCCAGAAGTCGGTCTGGGCGGCCAGGCGGCCGGCGGGATCGAAATCGAAACGATGGGTCTGGCCGCGTTCGTTGGTGACGCCAATAAGCTGCTCTTCGCTGTCGTAGTGGTATTGGACGACGGTGCCATCGGGGTTGATGCGCCGGGCCACTTCGTTGACGCCGGTGTATTCGAAGCGGGTCTGGCGGCCGGCGGCGTCGGTGTGTAGCAGCAGGTTGTCTTCGGGGTCCCATTCGAAGCTCTGGCGCAGCCCCAAAGGCGAGACCGCGGCCTGCAACCGGAAGCGCTCGTCGTAGCTGTAACGGGTCTCCTTGCCCGCCGGGTCGATCACGGCGGTGATGTTGCCGAAGGCGTCCCGCTGGTAGTGGCTTTGCCCGCCGCCGGGCTGGGTGACGCTTGCGATCAGGCCGTTTTCGTCCCAGGCGAAGCGGGTGGTGCGGCCCTCGGGATCGGTGACCGATTCGAGGTCGCCCCTGCGCTGGTAGCTGTAAACCGTTTTGTGGCCCAGGGGGCTGCTCTTGGCGACCAGGCGGCCCTGGGCGTCGAATTGCTGCTCCCAGATGTGGTCGTTGGGGTCCACGACCTGGAGGGGCCGGTGTTGGTCGTCGTAGGCGAAAGCCATGCGGCTGTCGTCGGGCCGGGTGATCTCCAGCAGGTTGCCGGCCGCGTCGTAGGCATAGCGTGTGGTCCGCTCCAGAGGGTCGGTGACGGCGACGACCCGGCCCACGTCGTCATATTCATAGACCGCGGCCGCGCCGGCAGGGTCCACCACCCGGGTGGGCAGCCGGTCGGCGTCGTAGTGATAGTGCCAGGCGTGTCCCAGGGAGTTGGTCACCCGGGTGCAGCGCTGGTAGGGGAGGTAGTCGAGTCGGCAGTCGTACAGGCCGCGGTCGCCCCAGCCATGGACGCAGCGGCCCTTGGGGTCATATTCGTAGTAAAAGGAGAGGCCGTTGCGGTCGGTATGGCGCGTCAGGCGTCCGTCGTCATAGGCATAGCGCCGGACATGGCCCAGGGCATCGACGGCGGCCACCAGACCATCCTCCAAGTATTGGTATTGGATGAGGACCCGGCCCAAGCAACCCAGGGCGGCGATGCGGCCCTTTTGCCAGGCCACCTGGATGTTCAGGCCGGCGTTGTCCTGAATGGCGGTCAGCCGGCCCTCTTCGCGGATAAAATGCAGGTGGTTGCCATCGCGGTCGCTGATGCGGGTGACATAAGCGCGGCCGGCCGAAAAGTCGCGGCGAAAGTGATAGGTCAGGCCCGATTTGAGTTGCACCCGGTACGCTTCCGGGGTGGCCGCGAGGATGGCGCCGTTGGCGGTCGCCATGACCGGCGTGTCGACGGGTAAAGCTTCGAAGACCGTCGCTCCGGGGGTTCCGTCGTGGAAGAGCACCAGGTCGTCCTCCAGCACCAGGCGGGCGTCGGCCGGGGTTTGCCAACCGCGGCCCAGCAGGCCGCTGTATGGGTTCTGGGAGCCGTAATGGCGCGTCCAGGCCAGGGGGATGCGGCCGGGCAGGGCGAAATCGGTCTGGGTCAGGATCACTTCGCCGCTGACGGCGTTGATGGGTTCGCCCACGGTGGATTTGTCGGCCTGGTTGCTGCTGCGGGCGCTTTTGGTTTTGGCGTGGGGCGAGACCTCGGCGCTTTGCCGGCGGCTTGTCTTGCCGGCGTGCGCTGCTTTTTGGGCCTGATGGGCGCCGGCCACGGCCGTGGCCCCTTTTTTGGCGCGCCGGGCGATGAATCCGCCGACGCCAACGGTGACCAGGCCGATGACGGCGCCGATGGCGCCATCGGTGAGGGCTTCTTTGGCCATCTCCAGGGGCGGCACGGCCTGGCCGGTGAGCGTCGCCTGGGCGCACTGTTCGGCCACCGAGGAAGCCGCGCCGGACAGAAAACCGACCCCGGCCATGCCGGTGAGGGTTGTGGCAGCGATGGCGCCCTCCACGGCCGCGCCCACGCCGCCGCCGATGGCGCCGATGGCGCCCCCGATTAAGGCTGCCTTGGCGATCTTCCAACCGTCGGTGCCTTTGCCTTCCTGGCGTTGGCGGTAGTATTCGATGCCGGCGCCGATGGCCGCGCCGATGGCCATGCCGATCAGGATCGGCACAAAGAAAAGCTCGCCGTGGGGGTCGATGCGGTTGATGGGGTCGCCGTCGCAATAGGCGTAGAAGTTCTCTCCGCCGCCCTCCGTGAAGAGCGGGTCCAGGGAGAGATAGCGGCCCAGGCGCGGGTTGTAATAACGCGCGGCGCTGTAGTGCAGGCCGGTCTCAGCGTCGTGGTAGTGGCCCGCCAGGCGCAGGGGCTGATAAATATCTGCTCCCTTTTGGATGCGGGCGTTGCCGAAGGCGTCATAATCCGCCTGCCAGGCCACGGCGCCGTTGGTATCCGTAAGGCACAGCGTTTCGTAGCGGTGGCCGAAGGCGGCATAGTACATGCGCTGGTTCTGGCGCAGGGCCAGCAATACCGGTGTGCCGGGAAAGAAGAGGTAGTCGATGGTGCGGTCACCGTCTGGCCCCTGGACGATCTCTTGCAGCAGTTGGGCCCCGGCCCAGACATAGCGGGTGCGGATGCCGTTGACCTGCTTTGCCACCCGGCGGCCGAAGGCGTCATAGGCATAGCGGGCCTCGCTGCCGGGCGTGGCGGCCGATGCCAGGCGGTTGGCACTGGCCCAATTATAGGCGTTTTGGCCGGTCGGTCCGCTGGCTTCGGTCTGGTTGCCCAGGCCATCATAGGCATAGCCGGGCTGGGCGAGGCGGTCGGCGGCGTCGATCGTATACCGGCCGTGGGCATCGGCCAGGCGGTTGGCCTTAGGGTCGAGGGTAAAGGTTTCGTTGTTCTCGGCGCGATCGCTTGTGGCGCCCAGCAGCCGGCCCTCTTGATCGTAGGCGTAGGCCACGGTGGTTTCCGCGTCTCGGATGCGGACCACCCGGTCGGCCAGGTCGCGCGCAAAGCGGCGATCGAAGATGGGCGCGTCCGGACCGGTCAACGTCATGCGCTCGGGCAGGCCCGAGGCCGCGGTATTCTGTTCCAGCCGCACGCCGTTGGGATAGGCGATGCTTTCCATGACGCCGTTGGGGGCATAGGCCACGGCCAGGGAGCGGCCGCTCCAGTCCACGATGCGATTCACCCGCTGGTCTTTGTCTCTGCCAAAGGCGATGGTCTGGCCGTCCGGGGCCACGATGGCGGTCAATTGGCCCAGGGCGTCGCGTCGGTAGGTGACGGTTTGCCGGTTGAAGCTTTCCGCGGCGAGCGTGCCGTTCTCATCGTAGGTCAGCACCAGGGTGCCGGCCTGGTTTTCGGCGCGCACCACCCGGCCGTTTTCCACGCTGAAATGGCCCCAGGTGCCGTCGGTGTAGGCGACGCGCCAACTGCCGCTGTCCGGGTCCACGCTGTAGTCGGCCACGCGCTGGTCATTGGCCAGGAAAGTTTGCAGGTGGCCGGCATCGGTGTAGCTGAAGTCAAAGGCGGCGCCGTCGGCAAAGGCGATGCGCGAAGGGGCCAGGCGATCGTCGTAGTCGAACCGCGTGGCCTGCCCGTTGGCATCCACATGGCGGGTGAGTCGCTCCTGGTGGTCGCGCTCGAAATGTGAGGTATAACCATTGCGATCCGTGTGGCCTTGAAGATGGCCATAAGGGTCGTGCTCGAAAAGGGCCTGGGTGCCGTCCGGGTAGTCGATGCTTTGGAGATGGTTGCGCTGGTCGTAGTCCAAGACCCAGCGTTTGCGGTTGCGCGCCATGCGGATGGCGTAAAGCAGAGGCTGCTTGTGCCCGGTGACGATGTTCTCCCGCTCCTGGATGTCCAGGTCGATGCGGTTGCCGGCCGGATCGACGACCCAGGTTGGACTCTTACAAGCGGTAAGTCCGTATTGGACGGTGCGGCCCAGGCCGGTGGTGGTGGTGACCCCCTCGGCGGTCTTTTGCAAGGTGGCCTTGGCGCCGACTTTGTCTTCTATGGTGAGGCGGTTGCTGTCCGGATCGACATGCACCCTAAAGCCCAATGCCTGGTATTTGGCCGCGTGCCGGTGCAGCAAGCGGCGGTTCCAGGCCTCGGAGAATAGGGCGCGCTTGGACAGGATCAGCCGGCCGGGGGGCATGTCCGGCACGACTTGATCCAGGGGCCGGTCGAACACCTGGGGCTGTCCGTGTTCGTCTTCGATCACGAAGCGCTGGATCGGTCCGAAAAAGAGCGCGCCCTCCGGCGGGGACAACGTCGGCAGCAGTTGCCCCAGAATGAGCGGGTCAAAAAAGCGGAAGTAAACCTGACGCCCGTTTTCGGCCCGCACATCGAAGCAGGCGCGCAAGTGGGTTAGAAGGGTCTGGAGGTCGGCGTGGCTGGTGAAGAAAATGGCTTGGGCCTGGCCCCAACTGTTTTCGATGAGCCACTGCGCGAGCGCGGGCTGGGTGTCCAGGCGCACCAGGTAGGGCGCCGAACGCGCCATGGTCCAGGCGCTCTCGCCGGTAAGCAGCGGGTGTTTCTCGACCGCTGGCTCACTGAGCCGCAAAAACAGTGTGTCGTCGTCGGTGACCGCGGCCGTGGATGCGCAGTCGATCACCGCAAAGGTCGCGGTAGCGGCGTCCATGCCCTTGGTGAGCATTTGCTTCAATGGGTGGTTGTCCATGCTACATCCCATGCGTATTAAGAGGTTGCGCCAACAAACTATTTGAAGCAATTGCACACGAACGGCGCGTGATTTTTGGCCGCGCCGATGAAGCCGCTGGCCTGGGAGTTGCCCACGATCACGTTGCCGCTGGACTCCACCAGCATGCCGTCTCCGCCGCAGTGAATGGTGGCGTCATTCAGGCGGAAGGCCTGCTTGCCGTTGATCGTCACCGTCGGGCTGCTGCCTTCGGCCGTCCAGGTGTTGGACCCGCAGCAAGACGAATGCACGCCACCGTCCCCTTTGCGCACCGCGGGCTTGCCGTTGACGATGACGTCCGGCGACCCCTGGGTGGCCGGTCCGATGACGGTATGGGGGCACGCCTTGCAGCGGTGCCCATCGACACCTTGGGCTTTGTCTCCGATTCGGGCTTGTCCGGGCATGAAGATTCCTCCTTGCTTTGAATCGCTAGTGAACCACATCGATGCGCACTTGATCGATTTCGGCCGCCGAAGCGTCTTCCAGACGCATCGCCGCGCGCCACACCAGGCAGTAGCGCTTCTCGTCCGGTTCCATGAAGAGTGTATCCAGGCGCATGGCCACGGTCTCGGTTTTGCGCCGGCCGCTATCCGCCTTGCGCGTGATGGCACAGGTCGGGGTGACGTCGGCCAGGCTGAAGCGCATTTCCCCTTCGGGCGTCAGGTTGAGCAACGCCACCGGTTCGCCGGCCTTCAGGTACCCATCGGCCTGCAGATCCGGATGGGCGCCGTTGTAAAAACGGGCGTCGAAGTCTGCGGGCGGCAGCGGGCTGCGCTGTTTGCGCCAGGCCGCGTCGTAGGTGCCGGCAAAGGCGGCGCGCGGCTGCCAGGCCCGGTGATAAAAGCCGAAGCCCGCCGGCCGGGGGCGATCTTTCACTTCGCGGATCAGGCAGCGGGGGTCTTCGATGCACGGCAGGGGCTTGCCGGCCAGGTTCTGCTTGCCTTTGGTGGTGTACAACCCAGTGCCCACCAGGTTTTCGGCACAGTATGCGCCAGTGACCGGGTCCAGGCCGCCGAAAGCGTCGCGGTAGACAATCGGCCGGCGGACGAACGGTTTGGGCGCCGTCATGGTGTAGTGGCGGCTCAGCACGCCGGCGTGGTTCCAGTAGCGTTCGCCGAAGACGACCAGGCGTTTCTCCAGCGATCCCACCTTGACAGCCACCGGCACGGCAGGGGCCGGCTTGCCGTCCGGGACATGGGCCGTGGCGCACAGCACGATATCGGTCCGGGGCTTGAAGGGCACGATGTCCGATTCGTAGCGCACCCCGCCGCCCAGCGCTTCGTCTTCGAATGCATCTCCATAGGCGATGGGAATCTGGTCATCAGCCGGTTGCGTATCACCGGAAGTGAAACTGAAGGTGCCTTTGACCATAACCGTCAGCAGGTTTTCTCCCTTGGGGCCGATCAGCGGCAAAGCCGCGGCATCGAAAAAGGTGGTGTTTTCAACTCTCATCTATACGAAATTTCCTGGCGTGGGGATCACGGTGCCGCCGGCCACCGGCCCGCTGGGCGCCACCGCCACCGGCCCGGTGCCCATGACACTGCTCACCACGGTGCTGGTTTTGAAGGTTTGAAAGTGACTGTAAACGGAGTGGGCCACGGCCTCGAAGAGCGCGGCGGCGTGCTGCCCGCCTTTTTGCAGGGCCGCGGCCATGGCGTTTTTAAGCGGCAACGGGGTCAGCGCCCTTTCGCCCGACGATCCGAAGATCACCAGCGGTGCCGGGGTGTTGGGCGTGGGCGGGGCCATGGGCATGGGCGCGGCGGCAAACGAGGGGTAGTTGAGCACACCACTCAGCCCCTGCTGCCATTTTTGCCAACCGTTGGAGACCGCCTCGGCGATGGCCTGGGAGTACTCTTCTTCCATCTCGGTGCCGCGGGGCGCCTTGGCCAGAATGAACGGCTCGAGCGGTGGACCGGTGACGCTGCCGGGAAGCAGCGTACCGATGGGGCCGTTGATCGTCAAGGCCGCCACCGACGCCATTCTCATCCACTTGGCAATGGCATCGGCGATGGCGGCGCAGATGCCGTCGATGTAGCGCGCCATGCTTTGTCCCACGGTGCGCGCGGCGCCGGTGTGGTAGCGGTTCAAGGTGGGCTCGTGGAACAGGTTGGTCGGTGCATTGCTTTGGGTCAATCGCTCGGCGGGGGTGAAGGCGCGCGGATAAAGCGGCCCCATCTCTCTCCAGTTCACGGGCAGTTGGATTCCCTGACCGGCGAAATTGAGCTTGGCAGTGGCGCTTAAGGCGGTTCCCAAGGGTGCGGGCATAACAGGCAGCTCCTCTATTTCTAACCGTTTAAAATGATCTTGGCGCCCGTGATGGTCACCAGGCCCGAGGCGTCGATGGTGATGTTGCCGTTGACCTTCAAGGTATAGTTGGCGCTGACCTTCTGGTCGAAGTTGGCCGAGTTGATATGCTTCTCATTGGATTGCACCGATACTTCCCGGGTGCCGCTCTGGATGGCCACGATTTCGTTGCCGCTGGCGACGGTCACCGAACGGTTCTGCTCCACCTTGATCGTCTGGTGGCGCTTGACCTCCGTGGACATGTCGTTTTCCACGATCTCGTTCCGGTCCTTGGCCGCGTGGGTGAAGAACTCTTCCGACCCCTTGAGGTCTTCGAAACGGATCTCGTTGGAGTTGCCGCCGCCCTCCTTGGTGGAGTTGGACTTGAGGGTGCTCTTGGTCTTTTCGCCCGGCAGGTCGTAGGGCGGCAGGTTCAGGCCGTGGTAGACCCGGCCGGTGACGATGGGACGGTCCGGGTCGCCATCCAGGAAATTGACGATCACTTCGTGGCCCACGCGGGGCAGAAACATGGCGCCCCATTTGGCGCCGGCCCAGTTTTGCGAGACCCTTATCCAGCAAGACATATTGCCGTCCTGCTGGGCATCGGTGCGTCGGTCCCAATGGAACTTGACCTTGACCCGGCCGTGCGGATCGGTATGAATTTCTTCCGCCTTGGGACCGGTGACGATGGCGGTCTGGCTGCTGACGATCGTCGGTTTGGCGGTTTTGCGCTGGGGACGGAACGGCGTGGCGTGGGGCATACCGAAGAAGATATTGAAATAGGTATCCCCCGTGGAGGTCCCGGTGGTGATCTCCTGCTTGGCGTCATGGCGCACTCGGGTCAACAGGTACTCTTTGCCGTTGAAAGCGGCGATGGGATACTCCTTGAGCGTGAACTTGAATCCGGCGGCAAAGGCACGGCAGTTGGACCGGCCCTGCATATTGCAGGTCTGGGCGTCGCTGGCCTCCATGCGGATCGATGCCACATTGGCGCCTTCGCCGTCGCTGGTGGCATAGCCGCCGGGATATTCGTAGATTTCGCCGACAACCTTGGGTTTGCTGACCGCCGTGGATTTCCGGACGGTGGTGTCGTTGTTGGGTGTAAGGAAATTGTAATCCCGGGCCGAATATTTGCCGGTCGCCAGGCGGTTGTGGACCTGCAAGGTCTGGATGCACTCCTGGTCCATGTTGGCGCCCAGAGCCCCCTGGAAGCGCATGGCCGAGCCGTGGCCGGCGGCAATGGGTTTGTGCGCCTTGCCCTGGTTGGCAAACACCAGGGTGTGCTTCTTGTTGGCATGCTCGAAAAAGTAGAAGATGCCCTCTGATTCGCACAGCCGGTTGATGAAATCATGGTCCGACTCGTTGTACTGCACGCAAAGCTCCTTTTTCGGAAAGTCGCCCTTGAGATCCATGCGAAAGTCGATGGTCTGAACGACCCCTTTGGTGTTCAATGCACCTTGGGCCAGCACCTCGTTGAGGATGTCGGGAACGGTTTTATCCTGGAAAAGCCGGCAATCGATGCACTCCCGCAGCACCCACAGGGCCGGCACCATCGTCGCGCGGTACTTGCTGAGTCCATCTTTCTCGGAAGTCTCCATGAAGACGAATTCGGAGACGATGCCGTTGAAAAAGCGCTCGCCGCCACCCGCGGAGCGGACGCCCACGGTGACGTTCTTGCCGCCAAGCTGGTCGAAGGTGATGTCGTTGCGCTCCGACACCAGTTGCAAAGAAAAGTCGAAATCCTGGGAGATATATTCAGAGCCGGTGAAGGATAAGACGATGAACGTGTTGTCACCTAGCGGGGTGGCGATGCGGATCAACCGGTCGGTTTGGGAAAGGGCCATGGTTTGTCTCCGTTTCGTAGGGGAGTTGCTTCGCTTAAGTTTCAGCCATCGGATACAGCGCGTGCTTCACCCGCGCCAATCTTCGGCATGGTAAACTTGTCGTTTACCGTATCGTTCTAGTTTTGGTTGAATCGTAGGAGGGCGAGATACAAATGCAATTCGAGCTGATTCAACTGCTATGGAACTCTATGAGCCTTGGCTTAAGAATTTGGCCCGATACTCCATGAGCTTGATCTCAAGCCTCTGCCGAAAATATGGGCTTACCGGTCCAAGTTTATCCAGAATCAATTGGGCCTCATCCGCGTATTCGCCGATTTTGCGCCCATCCCAAAAGCCTGGCGGCGGCCGCAGGTTCGCGATGCGGTCGGCCAGCTTCACCATGCCGATCTCTTTGGGCATGGCGCGTATTCTTTCAAGACTGTCTCTCATCCGCTGATCCTTGGGCAACGTTGCCTTCTTGGTCAAGGCCGCAACGCCGTCCGCCACTTCCCTTCCGAATTCATTGCACAAGGTGTCGTAGCCAATGGTCGTGTCCTCGATCACATCGTGCAAGATAGCGCATTGAACCGCGAGCACCGGATCTGAAACCATTTCATGCCGCAGCGCGATCAAGATTTCCCCCACGACCCAGCCGATGTGCACGAGGTAAGGCAAATCGCTTCCGGGCAGCTTTTGATCTTTGTGTGCCTTGGCGGTGAAGTGCCAGGCGGCATCATAAGCTATTTGCAAATGGTATGAATCGTTCACAGCGTGTGCCCTGGTAATGTCAAAGAGAGAATATCAGATAGCATCTAAGGTTTTTTTAATGCCTCGCTTATCTATTGCAAACCAAGCCTCTTGATCGCTTTGAATAAGCAGGCCATCAACATCCGAAAGCTCATCAATCATTTTCAATGCGCACTTCAGAGGCATACCGGCAAATTTGTGAGTCAGCCGGCTATCGGCCTTTGTTGTATAAAAGATTACCATTTTTCCTATGTCAAGATTTGCTATTTGAAGTCTTAACTGAAGATTCCCTGATGCCTGAACAGGGCCGTTATGCAATGGTTTGTTGGAGGCAATAATTGGAAAATAAATTTCAACATCTGCAAAGCTTAGTAAGAACGAGCCATCAGTGGCTCTTCTGGAATCCTCAATAATAGTTATATTTAATTGACTGGCCATGTCCGCTTCTCTTTAATGAATTGAATCAAATCATTCTCTACAACAAAGGCCTTTGCGCTATCTATGAACATGCCAACCAGTTATATTTTGACCTTCTTTGGAAATATAATAGGAAACAGATTCCCCGAGAGATGTTCTGCCACCAAGCGCTATTTCTTCTCCAAGATCGTTTTTGGCAACGAATGTTATTCGAATCTCCGTATCTGTCTCCAATATTAAGATCTCGAAATTTCCGACATTGCTCTGGGTCTTAGAGAACTCAGAATAAGCGGTTAAGAAGTAAGCTAGAATTTTGCCATCTAGAACTAACTCATCTTTTGTATAGTAGCTTCCCACGTTGTTTTCGCCCCTATTCAATCTGCATATCGTTTGCCAGCTATCGCATCATGGCACTACCATAATATCTATCTGATTCACGTAGTTCGCTTGCGCTGGTCTATTCTTATCCTTCATATAGCCATCAATATCATGATCGACATCATCCACCTTATCATGCGCATTATCAGTACTTTCCCGCGCATTTACCTTGTTGTCTCCGGTCAACGAAGTTAAGGGTAAACGGTCGTCAAATTCCATTGTCCTTCAAGGTTTTTGTCAAATACAGCCAGCTTATAGAGATTCCGTTTCCTTGTCCGCAGCGTCCGGGGTAATCCAACTGGCTGGCCTCACCCCTTCAAACAGCAATTGGGCCACCGTCTCAGCCAAGAATTTGCCATTTGGTAGATCGTCTGTTGAATTACCAGTGATCGAATACACTTCTCTGAAATTTGGATAATTAGGGAAATAGCTTTCCTGTGGGGGTTCAATTTTACCAACTAATAATAAATGCTTTAGTTGGTTCAGTTCCTCTATGAGTCCATGCTCATATTGATTAAGTCTGCGTTGTGGTTTTGCAAGCAAAGCAGTTAGTGCTTCGATGCAACGAAGTCCGTAAGGGTAATATTGAGGTTTGAAGAGAAGCTGAGCTTTCTTTGTCAAGCTCAATAGGCGATCCATGTATATTTCTACCTCTTGATGTACTTTGTCAGGCGAACTCGCATGTCGGCATAGCTCACCATCGACATAAACACGTCGGAGTGTGCTGAGCTTTATGGGGTCAACAGGTAGCGGTAAATCGGAATTCTCAGCTCGCTCCTTTAGCCATTTTAACTGCGCAATCATTCTTCCTTCCGGTGTGTCGTCAGTTTGCGTGAAAGGATGCAAAACGGTTTTTAATAAGATCTGACAATTTTCAATGATGTCTATGCGTTGTTCTTCAGCATTTGGCATTTTAGAAATCGTCAGCGTAAATCATAATTATAGGTTTGCCCCTTTTTCCCCTGCCTAAGCTTTGGTCGATAATACTTTCCGGTAACGATCTTTCGCTTCATTACCCGTAACGACGTCGGCATATCGTTCGTATTCTTCCCAAAATGTGCCGCAAATGCTGCATTTATAGAGCTTAGTATGAAGTTCGATACTTTCAAAGAGAAGGGGAGGCGTTTGCCCCTTTTCCCAAAGCCGGCAACAATCAAAACATCCCTTTTTCTCCCATTCGTTCATTTCGCAGCCTATTATGGCACTGAAGAAATGCACATGCTCATTTGGTACGATCTTCAAATGCCTGTTGGAAGTCTCCGTGCCTATTCGTCGTACCACCAAACATTTACTGTTGAAGGATCAACTTTTATAAGCTCAATGCCAGAAGTTTGTTCTGGCAGGAGGGTTCCATCCTCAAATCTGGGAAAGGTAACATTGTTAACAAATTGGTCGTAATCCTTATTGTGACATTTTGGACACACCGGTAAGGATGATAAAAACCTCTGAATATTGTCCTGATGATATGCTCGGTAATCCGGACCATGATCCGGTATGGAATTTGGTTTAGCTTCGTTCAAAATAGAATTCTTTCTCTGATCGACCCAAACAATTGTATTGCAAAATTTGCATTGCGCACCAACGGCAATGCTATCATGCCACGTGAAAAAGTTGAGGCCATGAGTTTCGTAATCTTTAACATATGCTGGCTCAATTCCTAATTCAGTTGCGGTCCTTAATCTGAGCACTCCCATACTTCACCTCTATCTTAACGTGTTGCTATGGAATCGAAGTGTTTAATATCGATTTTATAGAACCTATGTCATAGCGGCCATTGAATAAAACTAAGGCTTTTGATCCAGCCTTTCGGCTACTCGGATAGACAATGCCTGAATATCCAGAATCAAATGCTTTATTCGCTACATCGTTGGTATAACTATAAACAGATTTTTGTGCCAGAACATCGTCTACCTTCGCGGTTAGTTTGCTATTATCGATATTCATCTGCTTTATGATATCAGTATCGGTGAGATCAAGCACATTATCTATTTGGACATCTCCTACAAATAACGATTTACCATGAATATTTTTACGAACTTCAAAGTAAGCAGTCGCTGTATTCTCACCAAAATATATATCACCACCTGTTGACCGATAGGTGGGGTCTGAAAAACGATATTGAGCTTTTGGGTTACTGCTAAGTGGAGAATAGTTGGAATCATAAATTTTGTGCCCATCCATTTTAATCGAAGTCCCCTTGTCCTTTTGAATGGATGGGTCACGAGCTGCAATGTCCGAAACGGTTATCCTTTCATTGGTTGTTTTGGAAGGAATTTTTTTGGCATTCACCGCCAAATCACTACCAGAAATATCATTTTTTGAAATTTTTTGCCGATGCCCAGTCCGTTTTAGCATACCCGCGATTTTATCCAGCAACTTGGCTGCCTTGGCTAGGCGGGTGGATTTGGCGGCGATGTTGGCGGCGGCGCCGACGCCGGCGGTGACGAGGGCCAGCAGGATCGTGACCACGATGTCGGCGGCGGCCGAGGCACCCATTTCGGTGCGTTCCAGGGGGTGGGTGGCGTCCCAGTAGTCGTTGGCGAAGTCGTTCAACAGGCCCATGGTCTGTTCGTCTTCGTACAACGTGACGAGCACGCTTTTGTAATACGCGGCCTGGTCGTGGGTTTTGGCCAGGGGCTGGACGAACTTGTCGGCCTCGGCCTTGAGCGGCGCCATGTCGCCGGTGGCAATCGATCGGGCCGTGGCGGCGGCCAGCTCGCTGGGCAGCATGGCGATCTTGCACAAGGTCTTGACGTAGCCGGCCGCAAACCCGGGCAGGGCCTTGACCAGGCCCACGGCGCCGCCGATGGTGGCACCCCAGAGGCCGGTGCCGGCTTTTTGGCCGTAGAGTGCGGCTTTATCGGCGTCGCTCAGGGTGGCCAGCTTGGCCTCATACTGGGCGTACTTCTTACGCTGCTCGCCAACCAGTTCATCCAGCACCACTTTGAGGTCGGCCAGGGCGCTGTCCACCTCGGGTTCGGGCTCCACGGCCACGGGTACCACGGGGGCGGTGGTGGCGGCATCGACCTGCACGGCCCAGCCCAGGCCCGGTTCGAGGACCACCTGGTAGCCGTGGTGGGCCAACTGATCTGCGGTCTCGCGGACGACCCGGTGGTCGTCCATTTTGTAGACCAAATGCACCCGGCAATCCTCGGCCAGGAAGTAGCGCAGGCGGCCGATGACGACCGGGTCGCCGTAGGCGATGCAATCCCAGAGCATCTGCTCGGCCTCGGACTGGAAATCGTAGACCACCGCTTGGACGTCCAGGATCTCCTGGGGTCCCCAACAGCGGTCCTGGATCAGGTAGCGGCAAAAGCCGTCGGTGAGATCCAGGGCACTTTGCAGGGCGTATCTAGAGTACCGGTTCACTGGATCGTGCTTTCCTTTGCTTGCGCGCCTTGGGCGCCGGGTTGTTCTTTTTCATGACTGCGGCCATTTCACCGGCGGCCGTGCACGGCGACGGGGCCTGGGCCGCGTTAAAGTCGAAAACAAACCCTTGGTCGTCCACGCCGACATGGATGGCGGCGATTTTGATCTCCTGGGCCATGTGCTCCAGGATGCGCCGTGAGAGCTCGGGCAGCAGCGTGTCGGTGAGGATGTGGTCCACGTTGCGGGCGCCGGAGTCCACTTCGGTGCAGCGTTTGGCGATGCTCTCCACCAGGGCGTCGGCGTAATTGAAGGCGATCTTGCGGTTCAGGCGCATGCGCGCCTGGATGCGGTCGAGCTTGAGCCGGATGATCAGGCGCATGATCTCGTCGTGGATGGGGTAGTAGGGCACCACCTGCAAGCGGCCCAGGAAGGCGGGTTTGAAGCGCTTTTGCAAGGCCGGGGTGAGCATGGTCTTCAATTGCTCCATGTCCGGGGCCTCGGTCGGCTGGTTGTGGCAGTGGCGCATGATCAGGTCGGTGCCGAGGTTGGAAGTTAAAATGATCAGCGTGTTCTTGAAGTCGATCTTGCGGCCTTCGCCATCTTCGAGCACGCCCTTGTCGAACACCTGGTAGAACAGTTCGGTGACATCCGGGTGGGCCTTCTCGATCTCGTCGAGCAGCACCACGCTGTAGGGCCTCCGCCGCACCGCCTCGGTGAGCACCCCGCCTTCGCCGTAGCCCACGTAGCCCGGGGGCGAGCCTTTGAGGCCCGACACGGTGTGGGCCTCCTGGTACTCGGACATGTTGATGGTGACCATGTTCTGTTCGCCGCCGTAAAGCAGCTCGGCCAGGGCCAGGGCGGTTTCGGTCTTGCCCACGCCCGAGGGGCCGACCAGCAGGAAGACGCCGGTGGGTTTTCCGGGATCTTCGATGCCGGCGTGGGCCGTGCGGATCACCCGGGCGATGGCGGAAAGGGCGTGATCCTGGCCGATGATGCGCTTGGCCAGTGCGTTTTCGAGGTTGAGCACCATGGGGATCTCGTCGGTGAGCATGCGGCCGGTGGGGATGCCGGTCCAGCCCGAGACCACGTCGCTGATGGTCTGGGTGTCGACTTCCACCTTGAGCAGCGGTTCGTCGTGCTGCATCGTCTTGAGCTCGGCTTCCAGGCGCAACAGTTCCCGGCGCTTTTCAGCGATCGGCTCCGACGGCGCATCCGAGGGGGCCTGGCGGATGGCGGCCCGCAGTTGTTGAATGCGGGCGACCTGCTCCTTTTCCTGGGCCCACTGCTTTTGGAGCCTTTCGAGCTGGGCTTCGGCCTGGATGCGTTCTTCTTCCAGGGCCGCGATGCGCTCGCCGTGCTCCCGGCCGATGCGCTGCTCGTCCTGCAAGCGTTCCAGTTCCCGGCCGATGCGCTCGATGCGGCGCTGGGCCGCCTCGATGGGCGCAGCCACGGCATTGAAGCCCATGGCCACCCGGGCGCAGGCCGTGTCCAGGACGCTCACCGATTTGTCGGGCAGTTTGCGTCCGGAGATGTAGCGGTTGGAGAGGCGCACGGCGTCCACCAGGGCCTCGTCGGTGACCGTGACCTGGTGGTGCTGCTCGAAGAGCGGGCAGATGGCGCGCATCATCAAGAGCGCCTGGGGTTCGTCGGGCTCTTCGATCTTGATCACCTGGAAACGGCGCGAAAGGGCTGCGTCCTTTTCGAAGTACTTCTTGTACTCGGCCCAGGTGGTGGCGGCGATGGTGCGCAACTCGCCCTTGGCCAGGGCCGGCTTGAGCAGGTTGGCGGCATCGCCGGCTCCCTGGCCGCCTCCGGCGCCGATCATGGTGTGGGCCTCGTCGATGAAGAGAATGATGGGGATCGGCGAGGCCTTGACCTCTTTAATCACTTCCTTGAGCCGGTTTTCGAATTCGCCTTTGACCCCGGCGCCGGCCTGCAACAGGCCCAGATCCAGGGTGCGCACCTCCACGCCCTGGAGCGGGCCGGGCACGTCGCCTTGCACCACCCGTAGGGCAAAACCCTCCACCACCACGGTCTTGCCCACGCCGGCCTCACCGGTGAGAATGGGGTTGTTCTGGCGCCGGCGGATGAGGATGTCGGCCATCTGGCGGATCTCGGTGTCGCGGGCGATGACCGGATCGATCTGGCCGGCCCGGGCACGTTCGGTGAGATTGATGGTGTACTGGTCCAGGGCCCGGGCACCCATGGTCATGGCCGGCCCGGGGCCAGCGGCGACTCCCGCGGGCGCGGCGGCGCGTTCGAAGCGCTGCTCGGCCGATTGGGCCAGGATCTCATGAAAATGGGCCGAAAGGGTTTCTATCGAGACCGCCGATAGTTGCGGCACGCCGGCCAGGATCGCATCGGCGAAGTAGGGTTTGGTCAGCAAAATCCAGAGGAGGTGGCCCGAGCAGACTGTCCGGGCGCCGCGGTTCACCGACGCCAGCAGCCAGGCTTTGGCGAGCAGTTTGGGCAGGCGCGGCGACAGCGCGGGGGTGCGGCCGTTGCCGGTTTTGAAACGGCCGATGGCGCCGGTGAGTTGGGCCAGCACCCGGCCTTTGTCGACTTCGAAGTGTTTGAGCAGGATGGGAATGTCGTTGCCGTCGTCGTCGAGCAGCTTATACAGGAAGTGCTCGATCTCCACTTCGTAGTGGGTGCTGGATTGGCACATGCCGGCCGCGGCTTCCAGGGCCTTGCGGCAGACCGGATTGAGTTTGCCCACCAGGGCTTTCAAATCAAGATGCGTCATGCTTTCCTTTCCGATGGCGCCGCCGCTGCGGCTGCGGGCTTGTGCGTGGCTTTGACGGCCACGTCGCGCTCGTGGGGCCGATGCGGCCGCAGCAGGATGGCCGTGCGGCCCAGAATGGGGGCCTGGATTTTGGAGCCGAGGCCCAGGGCCGGTATCTCTTGTCCATGGATGACCAGGCGTACGTCGAATTCGTATTCGATGCCCGCCACAAAGGCGATCAGCCGCCGCAGCATCTCCAGGTTGCGGCTGCGGGGGGCAAAGGCCATGTAGCGCTCCCAGGTCAGGGGGCCGATCTCCACGATGAAAAACGAGCTGGCGTCGCGTACGCTGCGGCCGCACAGGGCGTCTTTTTTCAAGGTGCTGTTTTTGCGGCCCAGGCGGGTGCGGTCCTGCTCATGAATGGGAATCAGCCGCTCGACGAACTGCTCGATGCGCGCGGGCGCGCCCACCACTTGGGCCACGATGGTTTCGATGGCCGCCACGGTGGGCACGGTGCGCGATACCAGCCCGCAGAAGTGCAACAGCCGCTTCTGGGCACAATCGAAAAATTCCGGGTCCGCCGCTTTTTCCCGTTCGGTGGTCCCGGCCAGGCTGGCCAGGATGGTCGAGACCGGGTCGGCGCAGTCGCCGCGATAGTTTTCGGTTAGACGGTATTTCTTCCACGCCAGGTAGAAGAGCGAGATCAGACGGTGGTGAAACAGATCCAGAAAGTCGGTGAAGCAGTGGTCTTTGTGGTAGTTGCGCTCCAGGGCGTGGGTGTTATACCAGTCGGGCAGCACCCCCTTGGGACCGATCAATCCCATGAAGTTGACGGTCATGTGGGGCGCCGAACCATTGGCTTTGATGCTCTGGATATCGCTGGCCGGAAAGCTGAACCCGGGCTTTACATTGAAATGGACCGGGTCCTGGGTCGGGCTCAGCCCTTTGCCTGGGGGGCGGCCGCCGGCGAACAGCTCCAACAGGTGCACCGCCTTGAAAAAGTTGAAGCGGTAGGCCTCTTCTTTGAGTTGTTGCTGGACGCTGTTGGTTTCCTGCATCGATCTTCCTATTGGTGCCCACTCAAGGGCATCTCCTCAGGCAAAGGCGGATTGTATTCCGATTCAGACCAGGACGCGATTTCCGGCCCGGGGTGGCCAGGCCTTGACAATGCCCGGGCGCTGCACGCTTTTGACCACCAGGCGCGTAAACGAGTTGATGGATACGTACTGCCCCAAAAAGCGCTCCAGGGCGGCCGAAAAAAGATAAACGCTGGCGCCCACGAACTTGTCTTCGTTGAAGACAATGGTCACCTCCACCCCCCGGCAGAACGAGCGGCCGATGCGCATGGTCTCATGGCGGTAGTGCACCGATTCGATGGCGTCGATCTGCTGCCGGGTGATGGGCGAGTCATGGATGTCGTACAGCTTGAGCAACTCCTTGAGGCCCTGGCCGTTGCCGGTGAGCAGCGAAAGATAATTGAGCGAGAGGTGCGAGATCAGGCGCCATTGCATGTGGCTGCCCGGCTTGGGCCGCAGGGTGGGGGTCGGTTTCATTAAACAGCCGATGCCTTCGATGGGGCACTCCCCTTCGAGATTGAAATCGCGCGCAAAACCAACGGGGGCAAGGCGCGACGGCAGGTCGCGGTTGGTGCAGGTGGTATATACCGTCAGCGTGGCGCATTTCGGCTGGGCATTGGTCAAGGCGGCGTCGGTGAAACTCAGCAAGGCATCCAGACCCTGATCGCCTTTGCGCGGGGAGGGCCGGCGCTGGAGGTGCCAGTACGCCGCCGCTTCCGCCTTTTGTTCATAATGCGATATGGAGTAAAAGGGATGGTACGCGATGTCGCTCTCCCCGCCATCGGTGACGCCGATCACCTCGTCGATGCTGAACACCTCGGTGGCGCTTTTATCGTTGTTGTCATGGTAGATGGGGTACTGGGACCGTTTGTGCTCGATGCGCACCGGCAGCGCGATCTGCTGGAACAGGTTGACGGCCGGGGTGGCGTATAAGCAGAACGTGTCGTCATCGATGAGCAGTTGCTCGACGCCGGATTGGCTTAAATAGATGTTGATTTCCAGGCTGCTGCCGGCCATTCGGCCGAGTTGTTCGGTGCCCTGCAAGTCGAAATAGAGAAACTTTTCGGCAAAGGCGAAGTATTCATACAACAGGCGGTAGCCGTCGAAGGATTGCCGGGGCCAGGGCAGGAGGGTTTCATCGCGCGCGAAGCCCACCGGAGCGATATGCTCCGGCGCGAGGGTGATGACATCCTGCTGGCGCCGCCCCCCCTTTTCCTCCGAGAAGGAGACGATGCGGATTTGAACCGCGCTGTTCATGATCATTTCGTAGAGCTTGAAAATGTGCTGCTGATGGCCGTTGAGATAGAAGCGCAGGCTGCGCGGCCACTCGATTTTGGCCAAAGCGACCATCGGCGCCGTATTGAGTTCGATTTTGACGCCGCCCACGGCGCCGATCCCGGGATGATAAGGCTGGGTGAAGGCGGCCCGCGAGACCTCCACCGGCAGCAGGTGGACATCCTGGGCGGTGGTGAAGATCAGTTTGGTGTCCTTGATCGGCGGCGACAAAAGCCGGGTGCCCTTGGCGATGGTGTGTCCGGAGGGCGGGACATTGATCAGGCGGGGCATAAACTTGACCGTGGTCATGGAGGGCAGCGGCCGGGTGTAGTGGGGGTAGATGATTTGCAGCAGCGATTCGGTCAGTTCGGGAAAGCAGTCGTCGATCTTCTTTTGAATCCGCCCGGTGAGGAACGCGAAGGCCTCCAGCAGCCGTTCGGTGTGCGGATCTTCGCAGCGATCCGGTTCGAGCAGCAGGCGGCTGGCGATCTTGGGGTATTTTGCGGCAAATTGGGCCCCCGATTCCCGGATGAAGGTCAATTCGCGTTCGTAGTACTCCAGCATAGGGTCGTCCATGATCGGATCGCTTTCTTTTTTACCTTGTGTTTTCGATATGGTACTCGCCGCGGCTGGCGGAGAACCAGGTATCGAAAAAAATCGGCTCCCGGATGGGATCGGCGTGCAGCGTGGCCCGGACCGTAAAACAGAGATTGTGGGCGTGGTCGTCGATGGGCCTGAACTCCACCTGGACGTTTTTCAGTCGCGGTTCGAACTTTTCGATGGTGTCGCGGATGGTCGCCACGAGTAATTTTTGCACCTGAACGCTTTTGGGGTTCTGGGCCACGAAGTCTTCCAGGCCATAGACAAACAGGGAACGGTTCAAGTAAAGCTGGTTTTCCGGCGGCTTGACGATGCTGCGGCGCGTGTTGAGCAAATTTTCTACGTCGCGCAGCACCGATTTGCGCACCACTTCCACATCGGCCGTCGTTCCGCCGATGATGCCGAAGGCCACCTCCTGATCGAGACGGTCGAAGACCGAGAGTTGCAAGTGCTGTTTGTGGGGGGACATTTTCACTGCTCTTTCAAATAGGGTAGAAAAAATTTGCTGCCACTATTTCACCGGCTCTATGGATTTTAGATATCTTCCATCGGATAGATAAAGCGTATCGCCATCCCACCCCGTAAATTGTGCTTCATCCTGAAGGATTAATGGCTTACTGCCTTGTGGCGTCAACACAATTGAACCTTTGTACCACGGCTGTCCATTTTCGTGAAAAATTTGGGCATGATAGTCGTCAGGGGCTGAATCGATAGGCTTAGTAACTATCACATAGACACCCCCATCCGCACCACCCACCCAGACTGCCTGCTTAGGGACCTTGGCAGGTCTCTCCTCAGGCGACCTCCTCGTGACAGTTTCATTCGCTTTTGAACAGCCGCCATTCAAGAGCATAAGCATAAATGAGAATGCCAAACAATAAACCAAAACCTTAACTTTGCTGTGCATATTGTGCTCCATTCTAAAATTGGCCCATGCCTTCGATGACTAATGTATCGATTTTTGGATCATAGTCTAAATCCAAGAAATCATGCCGAAATTCTCCGATGTAAGAATTGGGACGTGGATCGACGATCCAAGGCGTAGTGATTCCGGCTTTGGATGCCATGTCTTTTACAAAGTGGATACAGCTATTTGACAGTATGCTGTATGGCTTTCGTTGGGGGTTCGCGTTTTGCCATTTCCTATGTTCTGCATAATCGAGCATTGCTCCGAACTTGCCATGTGCTTCAATATAAGCACCTTGAATTTTGCTATACTGTCCGGCAATTTTGGATATTTTACGCAGCGAGGCCTTTAATGAAACAAAATCGATTCCATTTTTTCCCACTTTAACATTTTGGATTGGAACGCGGCGCACCAGCCCAAGGCCCTGACTGTCATAGCGGCCATACTCATAATACTTGGTTGTTCCTGATAATGAGTTTATAAATAACGCCCCCGCATGACCAAGATTAGAATGTTTATTTTTATAGGCAGGGACCCGGATATTATCCCATTGCGCCCAAGGTAAGAGATCAACCTCTGTTTTGGGTACTTCGACAGTTATTTTATATTCCGGAAAGACGATTGGTATAAGTATCCCCATTGTAGACCCTTCAATCGAAAGTATTTGCATTCGAATTGCGGTTGCCCGGCGGAGGGCATCCTCCGCCGGGCGCGTTCGATGAAGCGAAGCTTACGCTTTGCAGTTCTTCTGCAGGTCCCAACCCGTGGCCATGTTGCCGGCCGCCTTGCCGCCCTTGCGATCCTGTTTGACATACGCCCAGTTGAACTTGCCGTAGGAGATGGTCACGGTTTCGGTGGGCAGGTCGCCTTCGCCGGATCCGGTGGTGTTGACACCGGTGATCAGGCAATTGGTCATCTTGTACTCCATGAATTTGACCTTCTCTGTTCCCGCGCGGCACAATTCGACCACGATCTCGTCGATGTGCGTACCGTCGGCGCAGGCCAGCGCTAGACCCGGAGAGGCGATGTCCAACTGCTTGGTGAAGGTGAAATCATGGAAGTTGGCTCTTTCGGAGCTGGCACCGCCGGCGCTGCTGGCGGTGGCCGAGACGGACTGATTCACGCCGTGGCTGTAAGAGGTCACTTCGATCCAGCCCTGATGTTTCTCGTCGGTGCTCTCGCCATCGATGTCTTTGATCTTGATGAACGCATCAAACGCCATAACTTTTTTTCCTCCTTATATGAGGTGAAGTAGATTGATGGACCGCTGGCAACCTGCCCTCGGCCGGCCTTTACCTTCGTCTCCACTCGAAGACGAAACCTTTGTCAGCGTCGGCGCGGAACACTGCTGTTGTCCTTTGGCGAGGCAAACCAAAGGCAGGCGTTCTTTGCCGACGATTTCGGATCGACTGCGGTTCAAGGGCGCGGTGAGATTGAACTGTCCTCTGCGATCGAGAGGGGTGAAGCCAGCGGTACGCCTCTAACCGGAACTGAGTGCCGGAAGACACTCAAACCATGCACGATGCCCGTCCTCAAATTGTAAAACAACGGGCATGATTTTCTCTTATTTGGTCAACATTTCGACAATCATACTACGGTCTTGCTTGTCATTTTTCGCAAGATGGCTTGCCAATTCAATAGCATCCATCCCAAATAGGCTCGTCTTTTCATTCGCCCCATAAATTCGACTATATCCAACTCTAACGTTTATATCGGCTCCATTATTTAAGAGAAAAGATACGTCCGTAGGTTGATTTGCTAAAATAGCTCCATGCAAAGCGGTGAATCCATCGAACCCTACAGTGTTTATGTTAAGACCCTTTTCCAAAAAAAACGATGCGTATTGAAAAAGTGTATCTCTATGTTTGCTGGTAGAACTGAATATAAATCCCAAGCCATTATGCTTCTGCAAGTATTCTAAATCGTCTTTATTCCCTCGAAAATTATACATATAAAATTGGGCTAATTTAGGCGGATAGAGGTTGGTTTCAGATTCTAAACAAGCAACGATAAGCTCATGAATGTTGCTTTTTGCAAGTGCATAGTAAGAAAGCGATAAATAAATACCGAACAGAAAAACTATCAGAATCATAAAAAATTTAAATACTTTATTCTTCATATCAACACCATATACTTTTGGGGGTGCTATCTGTAGAATACGCGATTACCGCTACAGTAGGCTTTGACATAACAAGCCCTTCTGCAATACTTATAAAATGGGTACGAAATCCTTTTGCGATGGCGCTGCGAACTGATTCATATATTCTGATATTGTTCAAATCAGTGGCTTTTGCATGTTTGAACCAATGCATTGAGGCTTTCTTACCTACCTTAACTAAGATTTTGCTAATTTCGGGCGTCGGCGGTTTAAGATAAAAAGTATCGAAGATGATTTTTACAAAACCCATTGCAAAAGAAGCATCAACTGCTTCAACCAAGAGTCCTTGTGCTAAATTTCTTAAACGATCATCGATATTTATGCTCTCTATGAGGCTATGGTCGGTTTTAAAAAAGAAGTCTAAAATTTCCCTTGTTTCTTCTTCGTCAAAAATCAAATCTGAAGGATTGAAATTTTGTAGAAATACATGTTTGAAATCCGTCATAATGAGCCCTCCGCTATTTATAGGTATATAACAAGATTTCGATAAAATTATCCATTCGCCGGCGGTGGCAGTTCGGCCACCAGGCGCAGCGAGACGGTCAGTTCGTCGAGCTGGTAGTGGGGTCGCAGGAAGGCCACCGCCTTGTAAGCGCCGGGCTTGCCCGGGATTTCGGCCACCTCGATGCGCGCTTCGCGCAAGGGGTAGCGCGCCTTGATCTCCTGGCCGGCGTTGTCGTCGAGCACCACGTAGTTGCTGATCCAGTTGTTCAAGAAGCGTTCGGCCTGGCTGCGGGACATGAAGCTGCCGATCTTGTCGCGCATCATGGCCTTGAGGTAGTGGGCAAAACGGCTGACGGCCATGATGTACTGCAGTTGCGCCGATAACCGGGCGTTGGCGTTGGCCAGGTCGGAGTCGTACACCTTGGGCTTGTTGGCGCTCTGAATGCTGAAAAAGGCCGCATAGTCGGTGTTCTTGCAGTGCACCAGGGGGATGAAGCCCATGTCTGCGAACTCTTTCTCGCGGCGGTCGGTGATGGCGATTTCGGTGGGGCATTTCAAGGCCACCTCGCCCTCATCGGTCTTGAAGGTGTGGGTGGGCAGTCCCTGGACCAGGCCGCCGCCTTCGACGCCGCGGATGGCGGCGCACCAACCATACTTGCCGAAAGCGTCGGTCATGCGGGCGGCCAGCGCGAAGGCGGCATTGCCCCAGAGATACTTCTTGTGGTCGGTGCCGTCCACATCTTCCTCGAAATTGAAATCCTCCACGGGGATGGTGGTGCTCCCGTACGGCAGGCGCATGAGGATGTGGGGCAGCGTCAAGCCGACGTAACGCGAATCCTCGGATTCTCGGAACGCCTTCCATTTGGTATATTCGGCCGAGGTGAAGATTTTGGAGATGTCCCGGGGAGCGTTCAACTCGGTGAAGCTTTCCCAGTTGAACATTTTGGGCGCCGCGGCCGCGATGAACGGCGCGTGGGCGGCGGCGGCCACGCCGGAGATCTTTTCCAGCAGCGACATGTCCTGGGGGCCGAAGCCGAATTCGTAATCGCCCAGGATGACACCGTAGGAGTGGCCGCCGAACATGCCGAACTCCTCTTCGTACACTTTCTTGAAGATCGCCGATTGATCGAACTCCGGCGCCTTTTCCATGTCTTTCAGCAGCTCTTTTTTGGTGACGTTCATCACCTTGATTTTCATGCGCTCGCTGGTTTCGCTCTGTTGGACCAGGTAATTCAAGCCGCGCCAGGAGGCTTCCAGCTTCTGGAAATTCTCATGGTGCATGATGGCGTTGAGTTGGGTGGAGATCAGGCGGTCCAGTTCGGCGATGCGCGCGTTGATCATGGCCTCGGTGTTTTTGGAAAGTTTGATCTGGCCTTCCATGACCTCCTTGGCAAATTCGGCGATGATCTGTTTGGCCCAGGTCCTCTGGCTCTCTTCGCGGACCAGGTGGCTGTCGCTGATGATGGTATCCAGCAGGTTGGCTTCCGGTTGTTGCGTCTCGACGGTCTGTTTTACGGCTTGGGCTTCGGTCATGGTTTTATCCTTTCGTCCCCGGTGGATTATTCTTCGGATTCGCCCGACGCCGCGGCGATCTGCTTTAACTTGTCGGTGCTGGAGATCACCTCCTGCAGCAGGGCTTCGAGTTTGTCGTTGCCGTCCAGCTTGGCCATGAGGTTGTAAAGCTTCTTGCGGGCCTCCACCAGCTTGCGGATGGGCTCGACCTGCTCGGCGATTTTTTCGGGATGGAAATCGTCCAGGGACTTGAAGGTGAGCTCGACGGCCATCTTGGCATCGCTGCCCTCTTCGATCGTGTTGTCCACGGAATAGGCCAGGCGCGGCTTGATGCCCTCCATGATTTCATCGAGGTTGTCGCGATCCACTTCCACGTACTTGCGCTCCTTGATGGGCGGCAGCGGCTTGTCGGATTGACCCGCAAGATCGGAAAGCACGCCGACCACGAAGGGAATCTCCTTTTGCTCCACGGCATCACCGGTCTCCACGTCATAGGTGATGTGGACTCTGGGGGGACGCACACGCTTTAATTTATCCTGGGTACTGTCGGCCATCTTTTCCTCCTCTGGGTTTGGGCTGGCGAGTCGGCCCGGCTGCATCTTCGGCCAAACGGCGCCCTGTTTTATAGTGCTGAACTTCAATATTATTGGCGGTTCATGCTTCAGGCCCCTAGCCGGTAGGCGGCGGCCTTGGTGACATCCAACATGCACAGTTTTTGAAAAAGCGTTTTGGCCCGCTCGCTGTCGGTTTGATCGGCGGCCGCCAGGCAACGGAACAGGGTATCGACCACATCGGCGATCCAGGCCGGGTGTTCCCACTTGTCGAGTTGTAAAGTTTCAATCAGTTTATAAAGCTCTTCGGCGATGGGGCTGGCCAGGTCGGCTCGATCCGCCTTGAGGCACAGCTTGGCCAGCAACAGGAGATACCTGTTTTTCTCGCGGATCGAAGGCGAGAGGGCCGCGGCCGAGAGCAGTTGATCCATGGCCTCTTTTAAGCGCCCTTTTTCGGCTTTGCCGGCAACATGCAGCCAGATCCCTTTCTCGCAGGGACTGGTGTCACTGATAGCATACACTTGGATGGCGGGCGGTTCCGGTATCCGGCCATTTCCATTGCCGTTCCCGCTCTCTTGGCCGATTTCATTGGCTTCCGTAAAAAAAACGGGGATAGTAGCGCTGGCTGCGGGCGCCAACTCCTCCTGGGGGGCGATTTCACTCTTGCTTTTGTCCTTGAGGACCCGGCCGACGATATGCCCGCAGGCCTCGACAGCCTCCAGAAGTTGACCGAATCCGGGCGGGTTCGGGGCAAATTTTTCGCTGACGACGGCATCCAGGGCTTGCAGGGAGTGATGGCAAGCGTTTAATTGGCGGGTCAGTTTCTGATAATAAGCCAGCGAGCCGGCATTGACCGCCGCGGCAAAATCTTCGCCGCTGATTTTGCCCTCGCCGATCAGCTCTTCACGCCGCTTTCTCTGCTCCTTGTCCAGGTTCTGGCTGAGGCCGACCAGCCGGGACTCCTCCCATTGATGATAGTTGTAGCCCTTGGAACGATCGGGATCGCAGAGGGGGACCTGGCGCACGGCATCGCGCAAGCGGGTGTTCAGCAGGGTCAACGGCCCGATCCGATACTCCAGATCATCCGCTTCGATGGGCGGATAAAGCGTGGGCCAGAAATCGCTCAGCAGACATCGGGTAAGATCCAGGCCGGCGGCCAATCCGGCATAGCCGTAAAGCTTGACCCAAGCCTCGGTGAGCCAGACGGCCAATTGCAGATCCTTGGTGCGACCCGCCAGCGACTCCTCGCACAGGATCGCCACCTGGCGCCAGTCGGAAGTTTTGATGCTCGTCTGCCATTCGCCCAGTTCGAGCTGATCGTCGGCGCGGCGGGCCTCTTTGATCCGGTCATACACCTCGGTGTAGCGCAGGTCCTCTCCCGACGGTCGATCCGGAGAGATGGGTTTTAAGAGTGTTTCTATGTTCAAGAATGGCTCCCTGGCATATCTTTGATTGCGTTATTGCGCCGGTTCACCCATCTTGCCGGAGGAGTCCGGCTGCAGCGACCAGAGCCAGGCGAAGTCCGACGGCTTGAGAAGGTCATCGATCATGGCGACGCCGATGCGTGGGCCCAGTTCGCCGATAAATACGGCGGTCGGCGCGCCGTTGTCGCTGACGGCCAGGACATTGCTGCAAAAGCACACGTCTTGGGGCAGCTCCTCCGAAGCCCGGCAATCGATCTCGCACAGGCGCGTGTGGCCTGAAATTCGCGTGTCCACGCTGGCCTGGGCGGGGAGATTCGGCGCACTGTAGATCCGCTGCTGATATTGACGCCACATGGGCGCCGGCGGCGGAATCAACTGCAGGGCATCGCTCAGTCCCTTGACCGAATCATAGCGCGCGGCGGCCACGTATTCGAATTGCTTCCAGATAGGCTCGAAGGCAAAGGGCAGCAGGGAGCAATTGCGCGCCCAATCGGCAAGGCGCCCCATGCCCAGATAGAGCAGGGGAAAGCTGCGGCCATAACTGTCGCAACTATTGCGCACCAGACCACAAACCACCATGTCGCCCGTGCCTTTGGACCAGAAGCGCCACGAGCAGTGGCGCGATTTTACTTTCAGGGCCGCAGCCACCCTGGAAAAGCCGGTATCCACCCACTTGGTGTACTTCTGGAAAAGCGGGGTCTGGTTACCCGCGCAGACAAAATCCGCCACGCCGGGATGCTTTCCCCAGACAAACCAATCCCATTGGTGTCGATCTCGCATGGGCCTTCCTACCGCTCCGGTTTGGCGCAGGCGACAATGCGTCGGGGAGGGGGACCGGGGGTCGCATTCAGCAACCGTGTCACCGGTTGTACCTGGCCTGGCTGAAGTTTATAGATGACGTCGATCTGGGTCACACCGGCGCGCTTGAGTTCGGTCAACTGATCGGGAAAATCATCCGTATCGAAGACTTTGCGTCCATTGGAGAAGTCTTTGAGGAATTGGCCAAAGGCGCAATAGCCTTCATATCGGACGCTCAAGGTCACATTTTCGAACAAGATCTGCAAGAGCACGGGGCCATCGCTGGCGGGCATCCAGTTAAATCTTTTCTCGTTGGGATATTGCTTGTTTTCCAGAACCGTGGGCCCTTCCGGGCACTCCAGCACCAAGCGGGTCATGTAAGGCCGGATGCGGGCTCCGCTATTGACATCGGTGGGATAGGCGACGATGTTCACGCTGTAACTTTGCTGGACGCTGCCGCCGGAGGACATCTCCCAGCGGGCCCCCTGTTGAAGATATTTGAACAGGCTGCCGCTAAACGGAACGCGGGCCTTTTGGCACTCCAGGGTGTAATAACCCCGGGTGGAGTTTTGCTTGACGAAGGGACGGGCATAGGTCTGCATATACTTCTGAGTCAGTCCCTGATCGCCGAAGAGCATGGCGCACCTCTGGCGGCCGTCGTGGACCCCCTGGACCTTTACTAGTACTTCCTGGTCCCAAAGATCCTGCAGGTTGCATGCGGCCTGGGCCACGCTGAATTGCCAGAGAAGATCGAGCGGTTCTGAAAAAAGACGCCAAAATGGATCCTTGGGATTGGTGTTGATGGCTGCGTGGTCCGGGTACAGCGCGATTTTTAGATTTTCGATGGCCTTGTTGGCCGCGAAGAGATGGGATCGCGCTTCGGCCGGGTTGTCCTCAAACCCGGTCCGGGCGACCTGGTGGGCATAATTGCGATCCGTGGTGATGCCGGCGAATCCCGCCAGGGCGCTCTGATACTGGGCATAGGCCTCCTTGGCCTTGGCCAGCTTGCTCTCCTCCATGGCGCCCAGCGCAAGTTTGGCGGCGCGCGGAACTTTGCCGGTCACCTTGTTGCCCAGCGTCTTGACCAACGGGTTGCTCTCCAATACGTCCACTTCACCGGATGCGGCATGGCGCGCGATGCCGAAATGGCGCACCTGGTGGAGCCAGGCGCCGTATTTCTCCTCATTGGGCGGCGACAGTTTCAAGCTGGGCCACGGGTCCTCGAGCATGGCGGGAAACAGCTCTTTTTCCATGACAGCGAAGAGCGCCAGGAAAGGCGTGGCGCCACCGGTGAAACGTTCCAGCGTGAGCTCCCAATCTTTTTCGGTTTCAAATAGGGTGCGGCCCTTGTTGAAGTCGGCGCACAGGTTCATCCAGGCGCCGTAGTAAGCATCCTGATACCAGGCGGCGAACTGCTCCTTGGGCTGGACGATTTCCAGGGATCGATCCACCGCGGCGTCCAACTCGTCGGTCACGAAACGGCCGATGAGCGCCTGACCCTCCCGGGTAAAGACCGGGCCCACCGCTGCCAATTCGCTGTCGGGTTTGTCGCCGCGCCAGAAGTGGTTCAGGGTGATGGCCTTGCCCCTCAAATGACGATCGGCCCAGGTGCTCAGCCAGCGCATATCCCCCTGGCTTTCAGCGAAGTAATTGGCCAGCAGGTGCTGCATGCCGGTCAGGCTCTTGTTCAGGGGGACCGCGTCTTGCTGCCAGATCAGGTAGTTGATGTAGGCTTCCTTGTAGCGGCTGAAGACATCGTCTTCCGGGGGTTTCCGGCCTTCGGCGAACATCGTCAGCGCGTAGTCCGGATCGGGCAATTCGGCCAGCTGTTGAAAATCGGCGCCATTGAAGCGGGCCTTGAGCAAATTGACGCGCCGGACGATGAAGGGAATGAAACGCACGGCCGGTTCGTAATTGTTCTGGCCCCAGCCGCCGTTGGCGATCTGGCCTTCGATCTTGTTGTTGATATCGGCATCGAAATGCTCATGGAAACGTTGGCAATAGCGCACTTTTAAATCGTGTTCCAATTGTATGCTGGCCTTAAGCCCCAGGCGCGGCGCTTTCCACTCGGCATTGATCTGTTCGATCTTTTGGATCTGGCGGCCGAGCTCGGCCATGGTGGCCGTATCGGCGATGGGGTCGTTTTTGAATTGAAGTGCTTTCTTGAATTCGGGTGACACGGAGGCGATGGCCGATCGGTTTTCGTTCCACGAATGGGTCAACAGGATGCAAAAGATCATGGCCACGGTGACAACCCCGGTGAGCCATAGATTGCTGGTCAGGCGGTGCCACTCCTTGGCGCGCCGCGTGGGAGAGTAGAGGGCGCGATCCACAGGCAGGATTTTGGCGAAAAAGTCGTGCAGGAAAAACCCGTTGCCGGTGCCCGGCAACTCCTGGGTGCCCAGCTTGCTGGTGGCATCGGCACGGCTGCTCACCGGTCGTCCGCTTTGCTGTCCGCTGCAAAAGTATATGCCGCGCACGGGCGGCAGCTCCTGGAAAGGATTGTCCTTAAAGGCCCCCTTGCAAAAAACCATCAGGCCTTTGCGCAAGCGCGCCAGTTCGTCCGGAAAGAGGAGCACTTCGGGATCGACATAATGCTGGTCGCGCACCTCTTCGTGGTTGGACAGGATCAGGCGCATGTCTTTGAGCTTGTCCACCAGGGTGGTGATGGTCTTATCCACCAGGGCGGCGATGTCGGCTTCGCCGTCATGATTCATCAAACCCATGGCTTGATCCAGGGTCGATTCCGACAACAGGCGGCAATAACGATCCATGCCGAAGACCAGATCGCACTTGGTAATCAAAAGGTAGATGGGGAACTTGGCGCCCATCACATGGATGACCTCGTCGATGCGCTTGCGGATCGTGCGGCCTTCGGCTTCGATTTTTTCCAGGTCGCCCTGGAGCAATCGATCGGCCTCGGCCGTCACGATCATGCCGTTGATGGGCTCTTTCCGGCGGTACTTGACCAGGTGCTCGAGAAAGGCCATCCATTCGTTCTTGTCCAACTCTTCGTTGCGATGCAGCGCGTAACGTCCGGCGATGTCGATGACCACCGAATCGTCGAAAAACCACCAATCGCAGTTACGCGTGCCTTCGATCCCCGAAATGCGGTTGATGTCGCCGAATGGCGAGGGCAGTCGCGCGCTCTTGATGGCCGTGGATTTGCCGGCGCCGCTCTTGCCCACCATGAGATACCAGGGCAGGACATAGAGCGGGTTGCCGCGCCCTTTCAAATGGGACTTTTTCAAGGTGGTGATGGCCTGCTTGAAGCGCTGCCGCAATTGCCGGGAGGCGTCGTCCAAGGCCGCGATATTGCCGGGCATGTCGCTGCCGATGATGCCGTCGACGAACTTCATCTCCTTGCGCTTGAGCCATAGCTTGCGAAGCAGGATAATGGTGACGAGCGTGGCCGCCAGGCAGGTCAGGATCATGGCCTTGACCCACCATTGGACATTGAGGTCCATGACGTGCAGCACGATGGCCCAGGCCAGCAAGGCACATAACAGCAGCAACACGAAGACAAAAAGCAGTTTGACCAGCCGGGTCAGTTTGACGTTACGCATGGTGCATTTTCGACTTTTGGTTCATGATTAAGGCCTGATTCTCCCGGTCATCCGTTTTTTGGTTCTACAAGCCACCGAATTGGGCCAGATCCAGTTTGAGCAGGTATCTGAAAAGCGCCAGCAGACCGAAGAAAAGGCCAATGGGGATCAGGCTGATGAAGTAGGGCAGCGCACTGAACGAATGATTCCGCTCCTTGCGCGCGGCGATCTGCGCTTGTCGCTGATAGGCTTCGGGAAACAACTGGCGGTTCTCGAGGGTGGGATCGCCGGCCGAGCTTCCGAAAAGCCTTTTGAGATTGGTGGCCTTCAAGTGATCGAGCACGGCGCCGTCGCCTTTTTCGACGTAGCGCCCGGCCAGACCCAGCGTGAGACAGTAGTAGGCCACCTCGCGAATATCGCGGTCCTCGTGTCCGAGCTTGTCGAGACGGTCGAAAAATTCCTGGCCGCCATCGGTGATGTTGTAGTATCGCCGCTGAAGTTTATGCTTCTGCCAGTCCAGGACATGCTCCCAGGTCGAATTCATCAAGGCCTCATCGATCCAGACGCAGACCGAAAGGCGGGCGTAGTTATAGTCCTCATCGGGAATATGGGCGGCCTCTTTGCATTTGAGGCTCCGTTCGAGCAGCGTGTCGATGTCGTTTTTAACGCTGACGAAATCGGGCTGATTCTCGCGGACGGTTTTAACCGTATGCACCACGTAGACGATCAATTCCATGAAGCAATCGATCAGGCGCGTCATTCATCCCCTCCGGCCACCATCAGTTCGATGCGCACATCCTTGGGGCGTGTGTCCCAGGAGATGGCCAACTTTTGATCCTCGACCACCTTGGGCCAAAAGCGGTTCTTGTGATTAACGGAAAAATAGAGTCCGGCATTGCGGCGCGGCAGTTCGGGGGGCGGATGAACGATGTGCTTGAGCTCGATGCCGCGCAGGGATTGCAGTATGAGCATGGACAGTTGCTTGGGTGAGCTCATTTTGGCCTGGTTTTCCAGCTCGGCAACCACTTGGTCCTGGGCGGCTTCGGTTTCGACCACCAGATAGTAACGCTTGCGGCCTTGGACCAGTTTGGGCGAAAGGTCGGCAAAGAAATACTGGCCGTTGTAGTTGAAGGGGATCACGTACTCGGGTTCCGAGGCGATATCGGCCATCAAGCGTGCCAGGATGTAGCGGCAGCGTTTGAAACAACGGGTTAAATCCTCGTGATCATAATCCAGCAAATAGAAAGGGCTCTCTTTGCTGATGTTGATCAGATTGATCTTGGAAGAGAAGGTGGAGAGCTCGCCGATGAGCTGACACATCAGGCCATACACGGTCCAGGGATGCACCGCGCCCGCCTTATTGAGCATATGACGCAGCAGGGGCGAAAAGCGATTCAGGGTGCGCAGGGTGAAAAGAAAGACCATATCCTTGGTGCCGAATTCGGCCGTATGCACCCCCCGGTCCTTTTTGTGGGTTTCCAAACGGTTGGCGGTGGAGGTGATCAGCTCATGAATGGTTTTGATATTTTGCATCAAAGCATCGCAGGAAGATAGCGCCAGTACCGGCGGGATATGGTCGGGCATAATAATGACTTCACCCTTGCGGCTTTCCAGGCGGGCGATGGGAATGATTTCATAATCTCCGATGCTCTCCTTCTCATCTTCCCAGAGCAGCTTGAGGACATAGCGCATGCGCTCGATGGGCAGCTCCTCGCCGCCGGCATATAAATCGGCCAGTTGCTCGGCCTCTTTCTCGGCGGCAAAGCGGGTGGGGATGATGGAAAAAGAGTCGTAATCCTGGGGATCGGAGACATTTTTCCCATTGCGCGACAATTTGCGAACGCCGAGGTAGACGGTAAACGGCTTGCCTTTGTCTTTCCAGGCTTTCTCGAAATTGCGGGATTCGACAACGGCATTGCCGGGGTAAATGGCATGGGTCAAATCGGGGAACCGAAATTCTCCGCTGAGCACATTGAAAACATGATTGCTCAAGGCTTCCTGATGAACGGCGATTTGCCCCGTGCCCCAGAATGAGGGTGACAAATAGCGATTCAGCGGATCGATTTGGGATTGGAAATAGAGATCCTGCCATTGGAAATGATGGGGCTGTAAAAACAAACCCTCCTGCCAGTGGATCGGTTTGGCCGGATGTTCGGCGCCGTTGGCGTGGGTCTTATTCACATTCATTGCTGCACACCATTTTCTCGTCTTCGCTGGGTAAAATTTTGCTGTATTCGATCTGGTAGGGGCCCAGGGAAACCTCGACATCCAAAACGCAAGGTTCGCACTCGTAGATCTTCTTAAAAAAGCCTTCCTTGGTTTTGTAGACTTGGAATCGATGGCTTTTGACCACGCGCTCATCGGTCAAATCGGCCGAATAGCCGGCGACCATAGCGATATATCGGGCCCTCTCGGCGCGATCCATGGTCAGGGTGATGTTCTCTCCGGCATGAATTACCTTACTGTTGGCGGCGGCTACGCTGTCATCGAACATGCGGCACTCCAGAAGCTGGCGAATGCCGACCTCATCCTGGGTCAACTGGTCAAAATCGCTGAGTTCCCTCAATTGGTAGAAGCAGACATATAAGGTGTGAGCCTTATTGTTATACAAATTAAGTTTGTTGTCGGCCTTGACATGCATTTGAATGGCGGCTTTTTCAAAAAGCCATTCCGGTTGTTTGAGCGTATGGGAGCAGGCCGAAGTGAACATGAGGATTGAGAGTAATCCAATGGAATTGAGCAATCTTTTCATCGATATCTCCTGTGGCGATCTCGGCGGCCGATACGGCAACATGACAAAAGATGGCTTATGTCATGGGTGTTAGCGTCAGGCACGAGGCAGCGCGCGTAATGGCATGCAAAGCGAACAAAAGACGGCAGCGCAACGTAAATAGAAGAGGAGAAGAAAGTAAAAACAGCCGCTAAATGCGAAGGGCAGACAAGAGCCAGGCGCCAAGATCTTGGTGGTGTCTCAAAGCAATCGGCATGCCAGGATAAGGCTTTCCTCGCCTCGTGCTTCAATATTTACAATAAGAATATGAAAACGATAGCTTATCTCCTCGTGACGTATCTATGCGCCAATGGTGGCAGGCGCTTCCATAGGCTGGGTAAGGCCAGTTGAGTAAAATGCTACCCATGAAAATGGTATTTTACTCCACATGGGCAATGTCGGCCGGACTCTTCTTCTCCTCAAGCGCTGCATCGCCCGATTGAACCCACCGGTCGACCTGTTCGCGTTTGAACATCCAGCGGCGGCCCACTTTGTGGGCCGGAAGCCCGATTTGATCGATCCATTTGTATATGGTTTCATTGCTTACATTGAGATACTTGCAGATCTCATCGACGGTGAACCACTTGTCCTCCACAAGATTTATCCTCTTCGCCAGTAGTAAATATCGGCCATGGCGGCGCCATGCGGAGAGGTAGCCCCAAGCCACAAATGGGCGGGGTATACTACTCCATATGGAGCCATCCGCTCTTATCGCGAAAGGATCAGGTATCAGATGCAATTGTAGAAGAAGAAATTAAGCCTGATCGTTCGGATTTCGAACCTGCCGGCGAGGTTGGCAGTATGGCAGGATCTGAAGTTTCCGAAGCGGCCTCTTTGTTAACGAAATGACTCTTGGGTGTCAAGATAAATGTTTGCCGAATTGGGCCGAATAGTCCTATCGGCGCCACTTTAATGACTTTTAAGCATATAGCCAAAAGTGTTCAGAAAGGATGCGGAAGAAAGATGTGTACCGTCGGCGGGGCATCGTAAATAGAAGTAAACGAGGAACGTAGGCACAGGATGGCTTCCGGATGTCACGCTTCGATGATCGCCACCGGGCGCGTCCAGCCGGCGGAGGCGTTTTTTATCTTGACCGGAAAGCAAGCCACCTTGAAGCTATGGGGTTTGGGGATCTGGTGCAGGCCGGCCATTTTTTCCATGTGGCAGTAGCCCCGCTGGATGCCGGCAAAATGCGCTTCCCAGATTACGGCGGGGTCGCCGGTGCGTTGGAACTCCTGGGCCAGGAAGGGCAGGGGGCGGTCCCAGGACCAGGCGTCGATGCCCACGACCTTGATGCCGCGATCCAGAAGGTACAAGGTGGATTCCCGGGTCATGCCGGGGCCTTTGACCAGATATTCGGGCTTGCCCCAGGCCGCGTCCGCGCCGGTGCGCACCAGGACGATGTCCAGGGGTTTGAGGCTGTAACGGATGCGGGCCAACTCTTCTTCGACATCCTTGGCGCCGATGCGCTCGCCGTCCTGCTTGTGGCTGAAATCCAGCAGCACGCCATCCTGGAAGCACCACTCCAGGGGTACCTGGTCGATGGTCATGGCCGGGGCGCCATTGTCCATGGTCGGGTGGTAGTGGAAGGGGGCGTCCAGATGGGTACCCGAGTGCGTGGTCAGGCGCACGAACTCCACGGCCCAGCCCAACCCCTGGGGGAGCTGTTCTTTCTTCAGGCCCGGGAAGAACTGGGTCATCTGTTCGGCGCCTGCAAGATGATTCAAATAGTCGATTTGCGGGATCATCATTTCCGGGTCGCTGGGCAGACCGGCTTCGATGGCGATGGAGAGATCGATGATTTTTCTTCCCATGGGGTCCTCTTTACGTTGAGCGCTGGGGGCATTTCGCCGATGGAGGCAACACTATTACGGGACATGGTTCGGATGTCAAGCGCTATGGATGGGTTGACTCCGGGGACGGGATCGGTATGGGATCGCCGGCTTTCCCCCGCCTTGAAATAAGCTCAGGCGGACTTAACTTACCGGAACCGTCTTCAAATACAAAGCAGGCTGCAAAGGAGGAGTACCCCATGGCCCATCTGAACCCCGGAGACAAAGCCCCGAATTTTGCATTGCCCGACCAGAACGGCAAGGAGGTCAGGCTTGCCGATTTTGCCGGCCGTCGGCTATTTATCTACTTCTATCCCAAAGCCAGCACGTCGGGCTGAACGGCTCAGTCCCAGGCGGTGCGGGACGCACTGCCCGAACTGAAGCAAATGGGCGTAGCGGTCTTGGGGATCAGTCCGGATACCCCGGAACAGCAGAAGCAGTTCGATGCCAAATACAACCTCGGTTTTCCCTTACTTTCCGATCCGGACCGCCAGATTGCCAAGGCCTACGATGTCTGGGGCCAAAAGAAGCTGTACGGAAAAATCACGGAGGGCATCATTCGCTCTGCGTTTCTGATCGATGCCCAAGGCCACATCGAACAGGCCTGGTACAAAATCGGCCCGGCGGACACCGTTCCCGAGCTGCTGCGTGCCTTAGCGGGATAACCGTCTATTAATGATACCCCGCTTCGTCTTCGGACACTTTGCCCCGGAAGACCCAGTAACTGTAAATGGTATAACCCAATACAAAGGGCAGGATCGTCAGGGCGCCGATGAGGGTGAACATCTGGGTCTCGGGTTGGGACGCGGCTTGCTGGATGGTGAGGTCGGGCAGCACCGCAAATGGATAGATCCCCGATTGCAGACCCAGGTAGGCGGAAAAGAACATGATCAGCGCAGCGATGAACGGCATGCCTTCGCGGCGGGACTGAAGGCTCTTGAGCATCAGGATGAACCCGATGGCGCCGATGACCGGGAAGATCCAGACGAAGTAGGCCCGGGGCACGGTCCACCAGCGGGCCATGATCTCCGGGGCCCGGAAGGGGGTCCAGATGCTCACGATCAACATGAAGCCGGCCACGGCCAGCACGGCGGCCCGGGCCTGACGATAGGCGCGGTCCTGCACGTCACCGCTGGTTTTGATGATCAGGTAACAGGCGCCCAACAGGGCATAACCGGCGATGAGCGCCAGGCCGACCATGATGTTGAAGGGACTGAGCCAATCGAAGGCGCCGCCGGCGAATACGGCGTTTTCCATTTTGATTCCGGAGATGTAAGCGCCTAAAGTAAGCCCCTGGGCAAAGGCGGCCACGATACAGCCGCCGAAAAAGGCACGGTTCCAGGCGACGGTGTGGCTGGATTTGCTTCGGAATTCGAAGGCCACGCCCCGGAAGATCAGGCCGAACAGGAACGTGAAAAGCGGGATATACAGGGCACTGAACAGCACGGTGTAGATGCTGGGAAAGGTGGCGAACAAAGCGGCGCCGCCAAAAACGATCCAGGTCTGGTTGGCGTCCCACACCGGGCCGATGGTGTCCATCATCACGTCCCGTTCGTGTTCGTTTTTGGCAAAGGGAAATAAAATCCCCACCCCCAGGGTGAATCCGTCGAGGATCACATAGAGGATGACGACCACGCCCACCAGAAAAACCCACAGATTGACCAAATCCATTGCTTCCATCCTCCTTTGCCGCTATCGGCTGGCCGTGTCGGCACGTCCCATGCGTTGTACGGGCGGAATGGGGCTTTCCATATCGGGCCCCTTATGCAGCGTTTGCAGGGTGTAGTAAAAGTAAGAGGCGCCGATGACGCCGAAGAAGATGCCGAACATGAGCAAGGACCATACCACGTTGCCGGCGGCAATCGGGCTGGCGCCTTCGCTGGTGCGCATCAGGCCGTAGACCACCCATGGCTGGCGCCCCATCTCGGCAGTCACCCAACCCAGGATGGTGGCCACAAAGCCCAGGGGCTGAATGGCCACTAGAACCTTGAGAAAGAGCGGCGTGTCGAAGAGCCGGCGGCGCCACCACAGATAAGCGGCCCAGAGCATGACGAAGAAGAAGAGAAAACCGATGGCCACCATGATGCGGAAGGTCCAGAAGGTGACCAGGACATTGGGCCGATCCTGTTTGGGAAACTCCTTGAGGCCTTTGATCTGGCCGTCCATGGAGTGCGTGATCAACAGGCTGAGCATATTGGGAATGGCAACTTCAAAGCGGTTGCGTTCGTTTTGCGCATCGGGCAGGGCAAAGGCGATGAAATCCGCTCCCCGGTCGACATTGGTCTCCCAATGGGCCTCCATGGCAGCCAGCTTGGCCGGCTGTTGTGCAGCCACCGCCTGGCCTTTGAAATCCCCCACCACCACCTGCAGGGGGGCCATGAGCGCGGCCATGATCAGGGCCAATGCCAGGGAGCGCCTATAAAAGGTTTCGTGGGAACGTTTGAGAAGATAGTAAGCGCTGATCCCGGCCACCGCGAACGAGGCGGTCGTATAGCTGGCCAGCAGCATATGGGCGATATGCGTGGGAAAGGCCGGATTGAAGATGGCTTCCTTGAAACTGGTGACCATGAAGGTGCCGTCCACCAGCTTGTAACCGGCCGGGGTCTGCATCCAGGCATTGGCCGCCATGATCCAGAAGGCTGAAAAAGTGGCACCCAGGGCCACCAGGCAGGTCGATAGGAAGTGCAACGCCGGCGGTACTCGCTTCCAGCCGAAAAGCATGATGCCCAGGAAACCGGCCTCCAGAAAAAAGGCCGTCATGCCTTCGTAAGCCATCATGGGGGCCAGGATATTGGCGACCTTTTGGGAGAAGACCGCGAAGTTGGTACCGAACTCGAACTCCAGGGTGATGCCGGTCACCACGCCCACGGCAAAATGGATGGCGAAGATCTTCACCCAGAAGCGGTACATGCGGTAGTAAAGCTCGTTTTTGGTTTTAAGCCACAGGCCTTCGACCGCCACCAGGTAGACCGCCAGGCCGATGGTCAAGGTGGGGAAGATGATGTGAAAGGCAGTGGTCAAGCCGAACTGGATACGCGAGAGAAGTAAGGTGTCCATGATCTCTTCCGGTTTGGTGAAAGGTTAGCGCAATGACAAAGTGCTCTGGCTCCATCCGAACGCATGCTTCAAAGATGCGAAACAAGAGCCACTTTCGTAAAGCCGGTGCTGCCGGTTGCCTGTTTCCAAGGTTGCGCTCAGGGTTGAATTGCCTTACAGTAGGTTCACAAATATAACGAACAAAGGAAGTCGGTCAATGCCCAGATTAAAAAGAAGTTCATTGTTTTTGAAATGGACCTTCGCGGTGATCGTTGCGTGGGCAGTTCCCGATGCCAGCTTTGCCGATGCCCCCATGGAGACCCTGCGGCGCAGCGTGGTGCGTATTTACACGGTTGCCCAGACCCCCGATTACACAGCGCCCTGGGATCCGGGCGGATCCCAGGAAGGGTGGGGCTCGGGTTTCATTATTTCCGGCCAACGCATTTTGACCAACGCCCATGTCGTCAGCAATGCCCGTTTCATCACCCTGGAAAAAGAGAATGACCCCCGCCGCTACGAAGGCCGGGTCAAATTTATCGCCCACGATTGCGATCTGGCCATGCTCGAGGTGGTGGACGCGGCGTTCTTCCAAGGGACCTCGGCCTTGAAGCTTGGAGACGTACCGGCCCTGGATTCCGTGGTGACGGTGCTGGGCTACCCCATCGGCGGGGATCGGCTTTCGGTGACCCGGGGCATCGTGTCGCGCATCGATTACCGCGGCTATGCCCATTCCGGAGTGGACAGCCACCTGGTGGTGCAGATCGACGCCGCCATCAATCCCGGCAACAGCGGCGGGCCGGTGATTCAGGATAACCAACTGGTCGGCGTGGCCTTCCAGGGCTTCAGCGGCATCGTGGCTCAAAATGTGGGCTACATGATCCCCACCCCCGTGGTGACGCGCTTTCTCAAGGATGTGGCCGACGGGCAATATGATTTTTATGTGGATGTGGGGTTTCAATACTTTCCCTTGATCAATGCCACCCACCGTCGCGCCCTGGGGCTGGCGCCGGGGGATTACGGCGTGATGGTCGGTGAGGTTTTCCGGGCCGGGGCGGCCTATGGATATCTGCAAACCCGGGATGTGCTGTTGGCCATCGATAACCGGCCCATCTTCGCCGACGGTCGCGTGGCTCTGGACAACGACCGGTTGATGCTCAACGAAGTGGTGGAACGCAAATTCAAGGGCGATACCGTCGCTCTCAAGCTGTTGCGCCAGGGTCAGGAGAAGACGGTCCGTATGCCGCTGAGCACCCCCTGGCCCTACCTGATGCAAGCCAACCAATACGATGTGCGCCCGCGTTTTTTAGTCTTTGGCGGCCTGCTTTTTCAGCCGCTCGGCAGCGGCTTCTACGCGTCCCTGCAAACCAAGACCGTGCTGCTGCGTTATTACTACACCCAGTTCTTCGAAGACGAGCTTTACTTGGAGCATCCGGAAGTCGTGGTGATCAGTAAGGTCTTCCCCGATCCCACCACCAGCCATCTGGAAGGATTCGTCAACGGCATCGTGGATCAGGTCAACGATACCAAGATCCGCACCCTGAACGACCTGGCCGCGGCCTTCGACCGGCCGGCCGAATTTTACGTGATCCGCCTGGTGGACGACCCCCAGCCCCTGGTGCTGGAGGCTCGGGCCGCCAAAGAGGCCCGGGAGCGTATATCCCGGCAGTACGGCATCTCCCAGGAGGCCTATCTGGAAGATAGCATCGTGCCCCCGGAGTGGATGCACGCGCAACCCAAAAAATAAACATGGCGGATACCCATCCGCACCAAACATTCGTGAGAACCCATGGCTAAACCTAAAACAATTCGTCTTTTCCTGGCGGCGGCCGTGTTTTGTCTGGTAGCCGCTTGCGGCAGCCTGCGGCCCGCTCTTCCCGAAAGTCCATTGCCCGCCTCGGCTCAGCGCTCCTTGATGCGGGTGACCGTCACCAGCCAGGGCTACATCTTCCATCGCCCCTGGCAACAGCGTCGCACGGTCACCCAGACCGCCATCGGCGCCATCGTGGCCGGCGGCCGCATCCTGGTCACGGGGGCCATGGTGGCCGATCAGCGCTATATCGAATTGGAAACCCTCGACACTCAGGAAAAACAGGCTGCGCGGGTGGCCGTGGTGGACTACGAAGCCAATCTGGCCCTGCTCGAACCGGTGGACAAAACCTTCTTGGCCGGACGGACCGCTTTTGAACTGGCCCCGGACGCCTCCTTGGGAGAACTGCTGACGGTCTGGCAGGTCAAGCCCAACGGCGAGGTGGTTTCCATCGAAAGCCAGCTTACCTCGGTGGAGTTGGGCATCTTTTCACTGGATCAGTTCTTTCTGACCTATCGCTTGAGCAGTTCCCTGCAATATCGTTTCAACAATGTGACTTTGCCGGTGGTGCGCAAAGGCGCCCTGGCGGGTCTGGTCTTGCGTCAGAATGCGACCGGGCAGATCATCGAGGTGATCGCAACACCGGTGATCCGCCATTTCCTGGCGGACGCCCAGGACGGCGAGTATGCCGGATTTCCCACCGCCGGCTTTCATTATGGCGCGGCCACCGACCCTCAATTGCGTCGTTACGCTGGGTTGTCCGACGGCCAACATGGTATCTACGTGCAAAAGGTGATCAAGGGCGGACCGGCGGATAAATCCGGATTGCAGGCCGGAGACATCATTATGCAAATAGGCGATTATCCCATCACCAAAGAGGGGCAATTCGAAGATCCATTGTACGGCCGAAGTTCATTGGTGCATCTGATCCGGAGCCACTATTACGTGGGCGACACCTTGAATCTTCAGGTGCATCGCCAGGGGCGGATACTGCCCATCGAGGTCGTGCTCGATCACCGGCGTCCGGAGCAATACCTGGTGCCGCCTTATAAATACGATCAACCCCCCGCCTACCTGATCGTGGGCGGGCTGGTCCTCCAGGAACTATCCATGCCGTATCTACGCGAATACGGCAATGACTGGGCCTCCACCGCCCCCATCGATCTGCTTTACTACCAGCAGAACCAGGACTATCTCAACGGCGACCAGCGTGAAAAGATCGTGATTCTCTCGGACACCATTCCCACGCCCTACTCCATCGGGTACGAAAATCTTTCCAACCTGGTGGTGACCCAGGTCAACGGACAATCGATCGGGAAACTGGCCGACGTGCGCCGTGCGTTGGCTGCCCCCCGCAATGGTTTTCATACCATCGAGTTGCAGCAGCATCCCAAGGTGATTTTCCTGGATCCCAAGCAATTGCCCCTCATCCACCAGCTTATTACCCAACGCTACCGGATTCCCATTCCACCCCTGGCGCCCTGATCGGCTGGGGCCTCAACAATTGAATGCTGGCCGCCCGGCCCATGACCTGAACGCGCCGGGCGCGCTTTGAATTACAATCAATGCGGCTCAGCGAGTATCGCTGCCTCCGGTCAAGCCCGTTTTGACTTTGCCCGAAAGCATGCTTAAACATGCGTGTTACTGATAACTATTTGAATGGGTTGAAGATCTCGACCGGGTGAAGGAAAGAGCCATGAAACCCCAATATATCCTATATATAATGATAGGCGCGGGGCTGGGTTTGCTAGCGGGTATTGCCGGCTATCAGGCCCCGGCCGATGCGCAGGCCACAGGTGAAAACATGAAAAATGACTCCCGCGCTTTGGCGACAGCCACCTTTGCCGGCGGCTGTTTTTGGTGCACCGAATCGGATTTCGAAAAATACGACGGTATTGTCGAAGTCATTTCCGGATATACCGGCGGACACAAGGAAAATCCGACCTACGAAGAGGTGTCGGCCGGCAGCAGCGGCCACGTGGAAGCGATCCAGGTCCGCTATGACGAGTCGGTCATCAGCTATGAAAGGTTGCTGGATATTTTCTGGCAGCACGTGGACCCCACCGATCCGGGGGGGCAGTTTGTGGATCGTGGGGCGCAATATCGTTCCGTTATTTTCTATCATGACACGCGTCAGAAACAGTTGGCGGAAGCTTCCAAGCAGACGTTGTCCCAATCCAAGCGTTTTGACAAACCGGTGGTGACCGAAATACTTCCCCTCGGGAAATTCTATCCTGCCGAAAGCTACCACCAGGACTACTACCAAAAAAATCCGCTGCGCTACAAATTCTATCGCCATAACTCCGGACGCGACCAGTTCCTGCGCAAGGCGTGGTCCCAGGAAAAAACCGCTTCGCTGCCTGCGGGACAACTGGCCGCCGGCGGTTTTGTGAAACCCGACGATGCCCAGTTGCGTCGGCAGCTTTCGCCCCTGCAGTACAAAGTGACCCAGCAGGAGGGCACCGAGCCTCCCTTCGATAACCCGTATTGGAATCTGAAGGATGAAGGCATCTATGTGGATATCGTTTCAGGCGAGCCACTCTTCAGTTCCACGGATAAATACGACTCGGGTACCGGATGGCCCAGCTTCACCCGCCCGCTGGTCCCGGAGAATCTGGTGGAAAAAAGCGACCGCAGTCTCTTCATGGTGCGCACCGAAGTGCGCAGCAAAAAGGCCGATTCCCATCTGGGGCATCTCTTCAACGATGGCCCTCCGCCCACTGGCCTGCGTTACTGCATGAACTCGGCGGCCTTGCGTTTCGTGCCCAAGGAGAAATTGGAAGCCGAGGGCTATGGACAGTTTTCGGATCTATTTTCAGGCGATAAGGCCCGCAAGTCCGCGACCGCTAAGCCAGAAGCCAAATAAACCTAAAGAGCGCTGATCTCAGGGTAATCGCATGTAGTCTTCGCACATAGGTGCCGCTTCGGCCTCTCGTTCCCATGCTCTGCGTGGGAACGCCGCTCACAGCAACGCAACCCACACCCTGTTTGCCGTGGTTCCCCACGCGGAGCATGGGAACCAGAGAACTTCGTGCCAAGTGCACATGCGATTGCCCTGCGCCTGATCTCCTCAATCCTTGACAAAACGGGCAGCCATGGGATAGTGCCAAACCGCCGGCAAAAAAAGCATATTGCTTGATGGGGAGAGGCCCGCCGGGCTATCCGGGCATCAAATGTTTCTTACTGTAAATGAGGAGAATTGAGCATGGTGGATTTCAGATTGGATGGGAAGATCGCGGTCGTCACCGGCGCCAGCCGTGGCATCGGCCAGGCCATTGCCGAAACCCTGGCCGCATACGGCGCTCATTGCATTCTGGTGAGCCGTAAAATCGAATCCCTGCGGGAAGTGGAGGCGCAGATCAAACAAAGCGGCGGCAAAGCCGAATCCATCGCTTGTAACATGGGCCAACTGGAGAAGGTTGACGCGCTCTTCAACGAGATCAAAAGTCGCCACGGACGCCTGGATATCCTGGTCAACAACGCCGCCACCAATCCTCATTTCGGGGAAATGGCCACCATTGACGAAGGCGCCTGGAACAAGACCTTCGAAGTCAACGTCAAGGGGCCGTTTTTCCTTATCCAGAAGGCATCGTCGCTGATGGCCGCCAGCGGCGGCGGTGCGATCGTAAATGTGGCCAGTATCAACGGTGTGAGGCCTGCACCCATGCAAGGGGTCTACTCCATCACCAAGGCGGCCGTGATTTCCATGACCAAGGCCTATGCCAAGGAGTTGGCCCGCCATAAGATCCGGGTCAATGCGCTGCTTCCGGGCTTGACCGAAACCAAGTTTGCCGGGGCGCTCTTCACCAACGATGCGATCTACAAGTACGCCTTGCAGGGAATTCCCCTGAACCGCCATGCCCAGCCCAAAGAAATGGCCGGGGCCGTGCTCTACCTGGTCTCGGACGCCTCTTCGTTCACCACAGGCACCTACATCGTTTGTGACGGGGGAAGCCTGGCATAATTCCGGCTTTGCCGATGTGAAGATGGCCGGTGAGCCTGCAGGCTCACCGGCCATCTTTATTTTTGCCGGCATGGGAATGGGTAGCGATTCTGGCTGAACAACATTCATTCGGGGCCAATGCGCGCACAGTGCGTTCAGGTCATGGTCCGGGTCACCGGCCACACATTCAAGTGCCGCTACGGGTGCGCTCCGGGCGGCCTGGAAACTCGCTGCGCTCAAACAGTCCAGGCCGCTTTTCCTGCGCTGCACCCCAGCGGCACTAAAATGTATGGCCAATGGTGCCCCGGACCATGACCTGAACGCACTGTGACGGTTCACCGAGAATTGCTGAGGAATGGGTTCCCAGCGCAACTCGAAATTAGTTAGTGTCCATCCAGGGATGATTTATTTTTTCTTGCCGTAGTTAGAGATCTCTTCAATGGTTTTCCTGGCGCATTCCGGGCAGATACTGTGGCTGAATTCCGCTTCCGAATGGCCTCGGATATAATGCTCGATTTGATTCCAGTAGCCCTTATCGTCCCTGATTTTTTTGCACGATGCGCAGATCGGCAAAAGGCCACTGAGGGTTTTGACCTTGGACAGGGCATCTTTAAGCTCGACGATCAACCGGTCTTTCTCGGCTTGCGCCCGGATGCGCTCTTGCATTTCCCGGTGCATCTCCAGGTTGATTTTTTGAAGCGCATCGTGCTGCTCTTTCAGACGCTGCTTGAGATGAGAGACAAACCCGCCGAAAAAAGCGAACCAGGTCAGCACGATGCCGAAGATGGCAAACACCAGAAACTCATACTTGACCTGAAATGCCGCGGGGTCGTGAAGGTGCTCCAGCATCAAGATGGCAGCATAGATACCCATCACGCAGGCCACCAGCGTCAGGTATTGTCTTCGGTTCAAGCGCAGCATGCCGAAGCTGAAGGCCGGTATGTAGAACATCAGCAGAATCGGACGCACTTCCGAAAGCGCAAAGGTCGGTAAAGCCCCCCATACTGCGGAGAAGAATATTTGTGCCCATGTCAAGGAGGGATCTTTATAGCGCAGGTTGGCATCGGTAAGGAAAATGGACAAGAAGATGCCATTGATCAGAATCGCCGAGCCGACGATCACAATCCATTGGACGCCGGTCAGATCGGCGAACCCCATGCGCGTCGTCAACAACACCGCCAGAATGAAGACCAGGTAGGTTCCCGCCGCCATGCGGAAACGCTTCAACCGCAGACGCTGGCGTAGTCGAACGGACCGTTCGCCGATCTCGTTTGGATCTGGGGTTTCAATCTTTTCAGCCCACATAGGCGACTCCGGTCCAGGCGGAACCGTCTGTTCTCAATGCTGGGGCGATACTTGCGCCACAATCAGTTCTCCGACCTTTTCCGCCGATCGGCCGAACAACTCCTCCATGGGCACGAGCTCCAGCATCTCGTCTTTCCAGGCGAGGCTGTTTTCCTGAACGATGTTTTTGATGTGCTCGTATTTTCCGCCCAGGGCTTTGACCTTCGAGGGCAGGGGAACGTTTTCCTGGAATCCCACGTTGAGCAGCAACAGAATGCCGATGCGGTTGGAGACGGCCGGATCGGTGGAGAGCGCCGGGATCAGAACGATGCTGCGGTCATCCTTGCGGCCTTTGCCGATGTAAACATTGCCCTGACGCACCACGATGCGCTTGGTGCCCTTCAAGCCCTTGTCGCCTTGTACCCGGGAGGTCAGCGGCTTTAGCACCCCCTCTTTGCGCAGGATGTCAATGGTGGTGCGGTCGTTGGGCTCTCCCAGGCTGTCCAGACCATCGATCTTGTACAAGATGGCCCCTTTGATCTCGGCGATGATCGGTTGCAGGTTCTTGAGCACCAGTATGTTGTGGTTGATCAATTGAGAGGGATTGATGCCATAATCGGTAAGGGTATCGAAGAGAACGCCTTCCAGCTTTTCGCTGATGCGGCTGGTGCCCACGGTGACGGTTTTGGCTTGGTGTTTGATGGCGTCCACCGGTCGGGACATGCCGTTGATGGATTCCCCCAGGAATTCGAACAAGCTGTTGAGCATGTTCAACGCCGTGCCTTTCTTGCCGAAGTCCGGTTCGAAATCCGAAACCGGCAAGCGCCCGGACAGATATTTCAGCAGTAACAGCAGATCGGCGGCGTGGCGGATGGTGCTGGGCAAACCGCCGCTGGTGAGGCGTTTGCGAAATTCGGTGTAGAATGCGGCCACCTTTTCGCGGAAGTTTTTTTCCAACACCACTTCATAGATATCCAGGCCGTCGCGGGCATATCGATCCACGGTGTGTTTGAGATCCTCCCGGAACTGGTGGAGAAAATGCGAACCGTTGTTGATGGCCAGGGCGGCGTGGTAGCCCCACAGGTGGCCCACGAGGGTATTGAGGATCGGCGCCAGGTGCGACGGCACGCCGGGCACGTGGAAGACATCTTCGGCATAGGCATCGAAACGGGTTTCGCCTTCGTCGGCAATGACCACCGGCGCGGCTTTATGGGCCCGGAAGATGGCCGTGTCCTTGACGATGTCACCGATGACGGTGCTGCCGACGCCGGCCGCGCAGATGACGATCAGCGGTTCGGAAGAGAGATCGATGTGCTTTTTGTCTTCGACATAATCCGAGGAGATGGTTTTATAACACAGCTCGCTGAGCTTGATGCGGATCTCGTCGGAGGCCGATTTGTTCGGCCCGCTGCCCACGGTGGCCCAGTAGGTTCGGGTGGGCGCCAGGCGTTCGGCCGACTTTTGGATCTTAGCGCGCGTGGCCAGCACGGTGCGCATGTGGTCGGGCAGGGAGAGCAGGGTCTTGATCTCGTCGGCCACGAACGAGGGCGAGCGGCGGCGTTTGACCTCGGCGATCTTCAAGCTGATCAGCGCTCCGGCCACGATCTGGGAGTAAAAGGCTTTGGTCGAGGCCACCGACATCTCGATGTCCCGGCCGCTGCTGGTGTAGACCACGCCGTCCACCTTGAAGGTCAGGTCCGAATCGCGGCGGTTAACGATGCACATGGTCAGGGCGCCCCGGGCGCGCACCATGTCCACGGCGCGGTTGGTGTCCGTGGTGGTGCCCGATTGGCTGATGGCCACCACCAGGGCATCGGCCATGGCGGCCGGATCGCCGCGGTCGTCCATCTGAAAGCCGCTCAATTCGGAGGCTTTGAGCGCGCTGATCTTCAGGGAAGGTTCGTTGAGGTAGTGCTCCAGGATATTGCTGATGGCCTGGGCCGCGATGCCGGCCGTGCCTTGGCCGATGAAATAGACGCGCCGGATGCGCTCGTCGGCCAGGGCCCGGGCGATACGATCCGGAAAGGAACTTTCCGGCAAGGCGATGGTGGGCCGACCGGGATCGTCGGCGGCCATCTTCCAGCGGTTCTGGATAGTGCGCGCGACGGAAAGCGGGGCCTCGGAGATCTCCTTGAGAAAGTAGTGGGGGAATTCCTGGCGGTCGATGTCCCGCGAAGTAATCTGGGTGTGTTGAATGTTTTCCGGGCCCAGGGCGATGGGGGTGCCATCATAGTACATGGCCTGAATACCTTCCAGGCTGCCGGCGCCAGTCTGGTCCAGGATGAAGATCTGCCCCTGGGTGGGGCCGCTTTGGCCCTGGACCACCTTTTCGCCGTTGAGCTTGATGAAGCGCGAGGTCTGCTCGACGAAGCCGTAGACCTCGGAGGTGGGCAAATAGTGATCTTCGGCCAGACCCACGAAGACCGCCTGGCCGCTGCCTTTCTGGGCCAGGAAGAACTTGCCCGGCGAAAGGTCGGTGTGCATGGCGATGGCATGCGAGCCTTCGAAATCGCTTACTGCGCGGCGGAAGGCTTCGCTGACGGTGTGTCCCTGGCTGAGATGGTACTCGATCTGCAATGGAATGATCTTGGTATCGGTGGTGATCTCTTCGGGAATGGGTTCCCCATTTTGCTCCCACCTCTTTTTCAGGGCCAGGTAATTGTCGATGTCGCCATTGAGACAGGCGTGGATCATGCCTTTTTGCGAGCAGGTGTGGCCGATGGTGGCATTGTCCACCGGATGGCAGTTGGCGATGGTGATGGCGCCCACCGAGGCCCAGCGGGTGTGGGCCGAAACCGTATGAAACAGGTGCGGTCGGCGGGCGATCAGGCGCAGAATGGGGTCTTGGGAGATCTCCTGGCGCAGGCGCTGGACATTGTCTCCCAGGCAGCCGATTTCCGCCGCCACTTTGTAGGTCAGGGTGAGGCCCACCGGGCCCTCACCGGCTTGGGGATGAATGCCGATGGATTGATTGGCCAGCACCGCACGTTCAGAGCGCTGCGTGACCTGGTCGCCCAAACCGGCCTTATTCCATTCCGTTACCAGATGCTCATAGACATCGGGGGCCAGCAGAAAAAGCAGCGATACGCCGGCCGAGTCCCTGCCGCGCACTTCGAGGCGGTCGACGCTGTTGAGCACGGTGTTCAGGTTGCGGTAGATGCTCACCATCTTCGGGTCCGGGTGGGCTTCGCCGGCCCCTGTGAGCGCTTTGAGCTTGTGGATGTTCTCGAGCAGTTCGACCTTCAGGCACCAGGCCGTATCCTTGATGCGCTCGATGTGCTGATCGGCGCGTTCGGCATCGGCCGTGGCCAGATAGCCCATCTGCTTGTGCAGGGTGTTGCTCTCTTCGGCGATGAAGCGATCCAGTTGTCCGGACAATGCGCCGATGCGGGCTTGGACCTGGGGATCGGCGAAGATGGCCAAAAAAGGGCCCTCCTGTTTCAGATCGCAGGCCAGTTGATACAAACGATCGGGCGCGGCATCGCCGCCCATATGATGTTCGGCCGGCGCAGACCAGCCTTGAACATAGCGCGCCAGGGGGTGTTTGAGAATCTCGGCGGCCTGGGCTTCCATGGTCGTCAGAACTTCCAGGGAAGGTGGTGTGCTTTTGCGGTGAAAGGTGATCAGACCGGCAAGGCCGCAGCACAGCAGATTGGGCGAAGCGGGCAGCACAATCCAGACATCGGTTGCATGTCCGGCCGGAGGGTGCCCCCAGCAGACTGGCGCGCGCAGATAAGCCTTAAGGCTGCCGGCCATGCGCCCGACCTGGAAGCGCACCCGTGTCGCACGATGGTCTATGTATCGAATGGCTGATCCGAATATCGGTGCCGTCGCAAGCGATTTTACTTTCCTCATCCCCGATCTCCTTTGCCCTGAAGCCTGGTGAAAGAATTTTCCTTCGGTCAGGCACCTTACATCCGGCGGTATAAATCCCGGATTCGCTCCCGGGTCATTTTTTGGCGCCACGCCGTGCCCAGGGCGTTTTCCCAGAGCGGTTCGAGCACCAGGGCCACATCCACCATCTTCTCCAGTTGGGCCTCGCTGAGGCCGGCGGTCAGCCCCCGGGGCAGATCGATTTGCTGCTTGATCAGCATTTGCCGGAACTCGGCCACGCCCTGGGGATAGAACTCTTCCAGGTAGTCGAAGACGATGCTGTTGCCGATGCCGTGATGGGTGCCGAGCACGAAACTCAATCCGTACGAGAGCGCGTGGCACACGCCCACCTGGGAGTAGGCGATGCTCATGCCGCCGAAAAACGAGGCCATCATCAGTTTGTCGTCGCTGTCGGCCCCGTCCCCCAGAAAAACTTCCTGGCACAGGCTCAACGACTTTTCGCCATAGGCTTGGGAAAAGGCGTTGAGAAAGGTGCCGGTAAGCGATTCGATGCAGTGGATGTAGCAATCCATGCCGGTGTAAAAACGCTGCTGGCGGGGCGCGCCGGCAATCAGTTCGGGGTCCAGAACCACCTGGTCGAAGACGGTAAAGTCCGAATTGATCCCCAGCTTCTTCTGGGGCCCGGTCAGCACGGTGGTGCGCGACACCTCGGCGCCGGTGCCGCACAGGGTGGGCACGGCGGCATGGTAGACGGCCGGGATCTTAATCAAATCCCAACCCTGGTAATCGGCCGAGGAGCCCGGGTTGGTCAGCATCAGGGCGATGGCCTTGGACAGGTCCATGGTGCTGCCGCCGCCAATGCCGATGACACCCACCGGCAGCGTCTGGCCGCGTTCGAGCATGGCGGACCTGACCTGGGCGGTGAGCTGGTCAACGTATGTGGTCTTGGGCTCATGATCGACATTGACCCAGAGCAGCAGATCCTGGCGGTGCAAGGGCACTCTTTGTTCCAGGGGCTTGCCTTTGAAGACATCGTCCACCACAAAAATGACGCTGGAACCGTCCGAGACGCGCCGGGCGGCCAGAATATCGTCCAATTGATTGAAGCATCCGCGGCCGAATACGATGCGGTCCACTGTTTTGAAATTGCGAAACATCAATTCACCTCAGGGTCGGTTGATGCGTTTAAGGGGCGATTCCGCGGCTGGCGGGTCATGCCGCAGGATCGGATTCTTGATGCTTAGCTGGAGAATACCTTTTGGATCGCGGCAATGCGTTGCGCCACATCCGCCTGGCGCCAGCCCAGCTTGATCTGCATGGCAACGGTACGGGCGATGATCGCATCCGAACGCGGCAGCGTGACCCGGCTGTAGTCCGGGCAGTGGCCGCACAACTGGGCGGGCAGCCGCGCGGGGCTCTTCATCTGTTGGAGATGGTGCCAGTTGCGCAGGTAGTGCCAGTTGTTGTCGTAGTAGTAAAAGCATCCGTCCGCACCGCCGGCATTCAGGTCGTGCGCCGCTTGGCGGGCGCTGTTCTCATCCGGCAGCATGAAGGTCAGAAAGGTGGCCGAGTCGCCTTCGGGATCGGGCAGTTGGCGGAAGCTGATCCGGGGAAACTTCGCCAGAGCCGCTTTCAAGGCGGCCTTGTGGGCCCGTTGGGTGTTCAGAATGGCATCCAGCTTGCGCAACTGGGCCAATCCCACGGCCGCATTGAGCTCGCTGATGCGATAGTTGTAGCCGATCATGGGATGGCTTTCGGCGCCGCGGTCATTGCCGATGTGGTCGTGGCCGTGATCGGCATAGGCATGGGCCAGCGCGTAGCGCCGGTCGTCGTCGGTGACCACCGCGCCGCCCTCCCCGCAGGTGATGGTCTTGACCGGGTCAAAAGAGAAACAGCCCATCTGGCCGAACGTTCCCAGGGCCTTGCCACGGAACGAGGCGCCCACCGACTGGCAGGTGTCTTCGATGAGCATCAACCCCCGGGCCTGGCAAAAAGCGGCGATCTCATCGATGCGCGCCATGGCGCCGCACATGTGCACGACGATGACGGCTTTGGTACGAGGCGTCAGGTAGTTGCTCAGCAATGCGGGGTCAAGTCCCAGGGTCGCGTCGATTTCGGCAAACACCGGCACGGCGCCGGCCGCCAGGACGGCTTCGAAAGTCGCTACGAAGGTGAAGGGCGGCACGATGACCTCATCGCCGGCGCCGATGCCGCAGGCTGCCAACGCCACATGCAACGCGGCCGTGCCGCTGGCGCACAGATGGCAATGGGCCGTTCCCAGGCGTGTGGCCAATTCAGTTTCAAAATCGCGGGCCTTCCAGCGCCCTTTGCGGGCCGCATCGAAACCGTAGCGAAACAGAACGCCGGTATCCAGCACTTCCTGAACCTCTTTGCGCTCTTCTTCGCCGAATATCTCAAAACCGGGCATAATGGATTCTCCTGGTGCGTTCGTTAAAAGTCCTGCAAGGGGCTTTAACGAATTTTTTCAGAGGGTTCTTCCTCTTGCAAGTCGGCGGATCGGCAAGGACCGTTACGCCCTCGTGGGTGCTCCGTCGATGGTTTTATCTTATAGCGCCTGATCGCCGATTTGTCATGGGCATTGTGGAATGGGCGCCGGTTGCGGCTTTGGCATGGACTCGTAAAAAGTATCTCGATGCCTGTTAACGTCATTCCCGCGCAGGCGGGAATCCAGTCTTTCCAAGTGTTTCTGGACTCCCACCTGCGCGGGAATGACGGCTCGGGGGCTTTTTGCGATGTCGTCAACCCTTGGTTTTGGCGCTTTTGACCTCCTTGGGCGGTACCGGCTTTTTGAAATAGTGCGTTATGGCCATGCGGGCATAGGTGCCGGCGCGCACGCCAATGTACTCTTCGTGGGCCACCATCACGGCCACGGCCAGTTGACCCGAGCCGTCCTTGGCGTCGGCAAAGCCCACGAACCAGTCGAAGCGCAGATCATTGGTCCGGTTGGAAATGGAGCCGGTTTTGCCTCCAATACGCAACTGCGACAGCACGGGGTCGCGCATTTGCCCACGGAAGGCCTTGCGGGCCGTTCCCGATTGGACGGTTTCTTCCATCATGGCAGCTACAATCGCTGAGGCCTTGGACGTCATGGCGCGCCGTTGCCAAGTGGTTTGGGATTGGTAGAGCAGCTTGCCGTCGGCATCCGTGATGCGCTCCACGAAGCTGGGCGTCACCAGGCGGCCCTGGTTCAGCACCGCCGAAACGATCACCGCGGCATGCAAGGGTGAAATGGTGGTTTCATTATTGAACCCGCTGGCGATTTCAGCCAGGCGATAGGGGGCCTCCGTGACGGCCAGGTGGCTGGGCGCAACCGCCAACTCGAAATCCAGGGGCTGGTTGAACCCGAAGCCCAGGCCATACGTTTCCAGCAGCTCCTTGCCCAGCCGCAGAGAGCCTATTTTCCCGAAGACCGGGTTGACCGATTGGGCGAACGAATCTGAAAAGGAAATGGTATGGGTATATTTGTTTTGTGATTCCTTGAGCTGGCTTTTATACAGGGTGTGCTTGTAGCCGTTGAAGCTGATGGGGGTGTGGTTTGTAAATCCGCAATGGTCCACCGCGGCGGCGGCGGTTACGATTTTGAACAGGCTGGCGGCCGGAAAGGTGCTTTGCAGGCAGGGATTGGCCCGCGGATCGGTTTTGTCGAAACCGGCCAATGCCCGGATTTTTCCCGATTCGGCTTCCATGACCACGATGCCGATGAAGCGTGAGTTCTTGCGATCCATGGCATTGACCAGCAGGCCTTGCAGCTTGGGGTCCAGATGGGTCTGTACCTCAAACGCTTGACCCTGCGTCGGCAATGTGACGCTTTGGTCCATCAAATGTCCTAAATTCAACCCTGCCAGCAGCAGTTGCGCATCCTTTTTGGCCATGATGCGATCGCCTTTGCGGATGGAAAAAAGCGCTGCGGGCGTGGGTGGCGCCTCGACCGCGACCGGTGCCGGTGGCGCGGCGGCCGGGGCAGGGGGCGCAATGCTTGTTTCGGGTACAGCGGCCTTTAAAGACGGTGTGCCGGCAGGTTTGGGCGGCGCCATGGCCGCCGGGGCCGTGACGATCAACGGCTTCGGATGATGAGCCGTGTGGGTGTCCCCGGTGGAAGGCATACTCATGTAGATGCCGAAAATGAGCAGGGCGCCGGCGGACAAAAGCAGGGCCGCCCGGCGTCGTTTGTTGCGTTTGGCCGGGCGGCGCTGGAGTTGGGCTTGGTAATCGCGCCAGGTAGGGCGCTGGGGCGGTTTTGGACGATCCGTTTGAAATAGATTCATGACACCGTGCACGCGAATAGCAGTCGGACAACCTGGGGGCGTGCCAATCGCCCGAACATCAACCGGGGCAGATCGGCACCCGTTTACTTGATCGCAGAGCCCGGCGGCATCGGCCGTTCGACGGTCAAGGCCACCGTTTGCTTCTGCGAACCATCTAAACTATCGGAGCTGGCAGCAAGAAGCATGCCTTTGGATAGCACGCCCATCAATTTGGCCGGTTTTAAATTGGCCACGACAATCACCTGCTTGCCGATGAGCTCATCCGGTGTGTAGTGTTCAGCGATTCCGGCCACCAGGGTGCGCGGTTCCGGCTCCCCCAGGTCTATTTCCAGCTTGAGCAGCCGTTTGGCGCGGGCAATGGGTTCCGCCTTCAGCACCGTGGCGACGCGCAGATCCACCCGGGCAAAATCCTCCAGGGTGATTTCGGGCTTCAATTCGATTCTGGGCGCTGGGCTGCCTGGCGCCGACTCGGTGGGGGCGGCGGCCTTGGCGATCTCTACGCGCGGAAAGAGCGTCGTGGATTTGGGCAGTTGGGTGCCGGGAACCAGGTGTTTCCAGTCCTTGACGATTTCGATCTTGAAAAAGGGCTGGTCGGGAGCATATCCAAGATGTTTTTGCATGGTGGCGGCGGTGTCGGGCATGATGGGATAGATCAATCCGGAGATGACCCGTAGACCTTCCAGCAGGTTGTAGATTACGGCCTGCAGTTGCGGCTGGCTCGACTTGGCCTTGGCCAGTTCCCAGGGGGCCGTGACGTCGATGATTTTGTTCATCTGGTTGATCAGTTCCCACACGGCGGACAGGGCCTTGTGAAAGGCGAAACCGGCCATCTCGTGGGTGTAGATCTCGATGGCGCGGGCGACCTTTTCCGGCATCCCCAGGGAAAGTTCTGCTTCGATGGCCGGATCGCTCTGGGGCACAACCCCCTTGAAATATTTGTGCGCCATGGTGATGACGCGGGAGAAGAGGTTGCCCAGGTCGTTGGCCAGGTCGGAATTGATGCGCTGCACCAGCGCCTCTTCGTTGAAGTTGGCATCGAGCCCGAAGACCATTTCGCGCATCAGAAAGAAGCGAAAGGCATCGAGGCCATAGACGTTTTTCAATTGCAGCGGTTCGATCACATTGCCCAGGCTCTTGGACATCTTGCTCTGGGCCACGTTCCAGTAGCCGTGAACGTTCAGGTGTTGGTACACCGGCAGACCGGCGGCCTTGAGCATGATGGGCCAATAGATGCCGTGGGGCTTGAGAATGTCCTTGGCCACGATGTGCTGTACCACGGGCCAGAATTTATCGAAGCGCGGGTCCTCGGGATACCCCAGGGCCGAGACGTAGTTAAGCAGGGCGTCGAACCAGACATAGGTGACGTAATCTTTATCGAAGGGCAGGGTGATGCCCCATTTGATGCGTGATTTGGGCCGCGAAATGCACAGGTCGTCCAGGGGCTCGCGCAAGAAAGCCAGCACTTCGTTGCGATAGCGTTCGGGCCGGATCATGTCCGGGTGCTGGCGGATGTGATCGATGAGCCACTGCTGGTACTGCCCCATCTTGAAAAAGTAATTGGACTCCTTGATGGTCTCCGGCACGGTCTGGTGGTCCGGGCATTTGCCCTCGACCAGCTCCCGATCGGTGTAGAAGCGCTCGCATCCGAAGCAGTATTTGCCTTCATACTCGCTAAAGTAGATATCGCCCCGGTCATAGATGCGTTGCAGGATCGTCTGGACGACATTGCCATGGGCCGGGTCGGTGGTGCGGATGAAATAGTCGTTGGAGATATTCATCTGGGGCCACAAGTCACGGAACAGGGCGCTGATTTTGTCCACATAGGCCCGGGGCGTGGTGTTTTCCTTCTTGGCGGCCCGCATGATTTTGTCGCCATGCTCGTCGGTGCCGGTGAGAAAGAAGGTCTCATCGGTCAGCATGCGATGGAAGCGGTTGATCACATCGGCGCAGACGGTGGTGTAGGCATGCCCCAGGTGGGGTTTGGCGTTCACATAGTAGATGGGGGTCGTTATATAGAATGGTTGTGGCATGGCGCACTCCTGGTTTCTGAAGAAGTTTCTCCGACGGCTTTAGGGCTTGATGATTTCATCCAGACCCACTTCGACCTCGCGATCTTCCTCCACGCGCAGGGAGATGCGTTGGCGCAGGAAGTTGAGGCGAACCACCTTGCCGGTATGCTCTTTGGTTTTAACGATCTTGCCCATGGTGGGGAACTGGGCGCGCAACTCTTGATACACCTGGTTTTCGAACGTCAGGCAGCACATGAGCCGACCGCATTGCCCCGATATTTTAGTGGGATTGAGCGATAGCCCCTGATCCTTGGCCATGCGGATCGATACCGGATCGAATTTTTCCATGAAACTGGAACAGCAGAATTCGCGACCACAGCGTCCCAATCCGCCACACATTTTTGCCTGGTTGCGGATGCCCACCTGGCGCATTTCAATGCGCACATGGAAATTCTTCACCAGCAACTTGACCAGTTGCCGAAAATCCACGCGTCCGTCGGCGGTGAAAAAGAAGGTCAGCCGGCTGGCGTCAAAGGTGGCCTCCACGCTGAAAAGATTCATCGGCAGGCCAAGTTCTTTGATGCGCGCCACGCAAAAAGTGTGCGCCTGTTTCTCCAGCTCCTCGTTCTTATGGCGCTGTTCGAAGTCTTCCGGAGCGGCCTTGCGGAACACCTTTTTGAGCTGCCGGCCCGGCTTTGCATGCGGCGCTTCCGGGTGAATCGCTTCCGGGGGGGCGACCGGTTCCGGTGAAGTTTCTGCGGGTGCCAGGGATTCCGGCGGTTGGATATCCTCGGTCATTGCCTGGGGGGCTTGCGTTTCGGCCGGTTCGGCCGTCTCCGCAGGTGACGGGGGTTCGATGGGCGGCGGCAATTGGGCCACCATGCCAAATCCCAATCCCTGTTCGGTCTCCACAATCACGGCGTCGCCCAACTGCAGAACAAAAGCGCCGCAATCGAAATCGTATATTTTACCACCCGGTTTGAATCGTATGCCTACAGTTTTTCCCATAAGGTTACCAATCGTACCGCCTCGCATCATTCTTCAGGCGGCTAGTATTTCTGCCATTTGCAAGGCCATGACATCCAAGGTTAATCTTAAGTTGCCATTGGCCGCAATACATTTTTGGGTGTGTTCCAGGGCCTCCCAGAGAGCCGACAGCTGGCCCTCGCTGAGGCCCGACCGGGTCCGGGCAAGCAGTTCATCGCACTGCCCATTGATCGCATGATCCGGAGTATATGGCCAGATGCTTAAATCCCTTACCCATCCTTTGAGCAGCTCCAGATCGCTTTCGATGGTCTCCTTGCGCTGGGCCAACCGCGCGGCAAAAGCCAACGAGAGGGTGGCCGAACGGGCATTCGGACGCCGGGGTAGATCCAGCCCCGAAGCCCGCAGCATCCAATCGCGGCGTGCATGCCACCCCGCCTCGGACAAGCGCAACGCCCTGGTGACGCTGCCGTCCGCCGCCTGGGCCAACGTTCGCGCCTGCTCCGGCGCCAGGCCATGTTCTCGTTCCAGCAGGTCGCCCAGTTCATCGAAGCCCAACGGACTGAAGCGGATATGCCGACACCGTGAGGCAATCGTGGGCAGCAAATCCGTGCCCTGGGGGGCGGTCAGAATCAAAATGGTGTCTGCCGGCGGTTCTTCCAACACTTTCAACAGCGCGTTTCCAGCTTCCTGGTTCATCGTCTGGGCATCGGTCAATATCACCACGCGACGGCCCATCCCGAAGGGCTTCATGGTCAGTACGCTCAGGAGGTTGCGGACCTGATCGATGCGCAGCATCCCCTTGCGAGGGCCGATTTCGATGGTATCGGGATGGTTGCCTGCGGCGACCTGATGGCAGGCGCGGCACCGGCCGCACGGCCGTGTAAGCCCATGGGCGCCGTCCTCAACCGCCGCTGCGGGGGCGTTGCAGTGCAGCGCCATGGCAAAACGTCGCGCCAGGGTCCGTTTACCGATGCCCTCGATGCCCGTGAAGAGCATGGCATGGGGGATGGCGCCGGAAGAGATGAAATGGCGCAGAATACGCAACGGCAAGCGCTGTCCGGCAATGCCATCGAAACCTTGCATCGCCCTGTCATGCGCCATGTGTCAGCCCGCCCGGTGTCTTCGTTGACCAAGATCCGCTTTCAGAATTCTCCGCCGCCGGCCTGCGGTCGGCACGCTGCGACCCATTACGCATCGACACGATCTTTGAGCTCTTTGCCCGATTTGAAAAACGGGAGCTTTTTGGGGCTGATCGTCACTTTATCGCCGGTCTTGGGGTTGCGGCCCACATAACTTTTATAAGTCTTTACATAGAAGCTGCATAAGCCCCTGATTTCCACCCGCTCGCCCCGGGACATGGCCTCGGTCATGCTGTCGAAGAAGATCTCAACCACTTTGGCGGCTTCGTTTTTGGAGATGTCCGTTTTGTCCTTCAGCGCAGAGATAAGTTCGAGTTTGTTCATGGCCTTCCCTCCATGCATGGGCGACACATTCAACTTTAGAAGCTCTGCTATAAAATGGAAGTGTATACAAAGTCAAGGAGTTATCCAGGATCAAGATCCTTCCGGAGCCTGTATGGCGCCGTCACCCAGGGGAGACAGGGGAACGCTCCACATCCTCGGCATCGATCTCCACCGCGGCGAATTGTCCCAGCGCCTCGATGAAAACGATAATGCGGTCCAGACCCTGGTAGCGTTCGAAGATGCCGACGACGCCGGCAAAAGGGCCATTGACCACCGCCACCCGATCCCCCTTGGTGAAAAAGGTGCCGGTAATGATGGGCTGATCGGTGGCCACCATGATTTGCAACGAGGCGATGGTCTCGTCGGGGACGCGGATGGGGCCTTGCTTGTCGCCGATGAGCTTGACGGCGCCTACCGTCTTGACGATTTCCAGATGACGATGGGGATGCAGGTCGCTGTGTACGAAAAGGTACCCGGGGAAAAGGGGCACCCGGATCATTTTCTTGCGGTCTTTGCGTCGGCTGGGGACAATGATTTTTGGAAGAAAAACCTCTACGGTCTTTTTCTGAAGCTGCTCATGGACCACACTCTCGGACCGGCTTTTGGTATGCAGGACATACCAGGCCGGGATCAGTTTATCGCTTGCCATCGTAACAATTCCATTGAAATCCCATTGAAATCCAATTGATCGGGCAGAGCGGCAATGCAGAGCACGACCGCTTGCCAGCGCGCCTAAAAGGTCTTTCATAGACCTGAAAACCGAGCGCAAGTCAAACTTTTTTCCCTATGACCTTGGGTAAAAGCCCTACTGGCCGAGACTGCCCAGGCCGTTGAGGTGAATCATGAAGGAGATGCTGCGATTCTGTTCTTCCTCTTCGCTGACATCCAGGTCCAGGCCCCAGCACTGGCGGCGATAAAGGATGCCCACACCCGTTTCGATCAGGGTTTGGGTTTCGATGTTGCGTTCATAATGGCCGCGCAGGCCCAAGGCATGGCTCAGTTTCAGCAGGCCGGCCAAGCGGATGCTCTCAACCCCCCTGACCTCCTCCTCGGGCGCTTCCCGGGTGTAGCGATACCCGACACTGAGAAGGTCCCCGCGCCGATCCCACAGCCTCAGGGATGCATTGTAACTATAGAAGCGGCTGTCATAGGGGCGCCACGTGGCATCGGCGTCCAGCCAGATATAGCGTCCGGGAGTCAGATCCAGTTCGGCCAATAGGTCTGAAAAGGGTCTGGGATTGTCCGCTTTGTGCTTGTCGATATCGAAACTTTCGGCCAACTTGAGGCGCATCAAGGGGTTGTAGAGGGCTTCCGGCCCCTTGGCGTCGGCCGGCCGGGGCGTTCGTCCGATCAAGGTATTGGTCAGGGCAAAAGTGACGAGGTTCCGGGCTTCGATCTCATCCAGTTCATCAAAGTCGAACTGGGCGGTGTCATCCTGGTCTTGCTCGGGGATATACTCATAGATCAACTGGGGCTTTATGCCATGTTTGAGCCGGTCGTAACCGGCGCTGTCCATGTCGAAAACCCGGTAAAAGTCGGTGCTGGTATCCAACTTCAGGTCGTAGATGGCGCGATAGTAGTCATTGCGGTCATCCTCCGGATCGGTTCCCCATTCATCGATATGCCAGGTGGTCTGGCGCAGACCGGCGGATGGTTCGACAAACACGCCGTTGAAAAAGCGGGTGGGGTAGTAAACTCGCGGGTACAGGTCGGCGCGTTGTCCGCGTGTGCCTTCCTCGCGGTAAAAGTTGGTGTAGCTGGTGAGTAAATTGAAATAGACCGGTGTTCCGAAAATTTTCTGCTTGGCGCCATCCAGGGTGAGTTCAGGAAGGTTTTGCAGGGTGTCATCGGCCGCCCCGCTGCGCCGTTTGATCACATCATCGTACCAGCGGGCATCGGCATTGAACGCGTAACGGTTCCAGAGGCGGTTGACATTCAACTGATTTTTGCGCACGGGATCGTTATAGTCGTCGATATCGCGGCCGAAGGTATCCAGAAAATAATCCCGGGTTTGATCGAAGCCGTTCGCTCCGTCTTGAAATTCTTTGAGGTAGTCCTGGTCACTGACCACATCCAGATCGAGCTTGGCCGTCATGCCTGCCGGCAACTGCTGGTCTACTTTGGACCGCACCCAGTACCGATCATGGTTGGGACGCAAATGGCGGTCGTCCGTGTACCCCCATTGCTCGCTGTTTTCGGCTTGGCCGTCATCCACCTTACGATCTTCGAACCCGTCGGCCATCAGGGTCCCCATGGACGCGTCGCTGGCCGCGTAGCGATACTCGCCGCCCAGACGCGTGCCGCGTTTGGACATGTAATGGGTGAAAAAGGTCGCATCCATGCTGTCGTTGATGGCCCAGAAAACGGGTTGCTGATATTCCGTACCGCGGCGGTCGGAAAAACCGAACTCGGGGGTCAACAGCCCCGACTGCCGTTTCAATTTGACTGGAAAGGCCAGATAAGGCGTATAGACGATGGGCAATTGCTTGGCCCACAGGGCGGCGTGGGTGGCAAAGCCATACCCCTCGATGGTCACCTTCAGGTCTTTGCCGGTAATATGCCAATCCGGGTCCGGGCCATCGCAACTGGTGAGCGTGGCATCCTGGACATGGTAGCTTTGGGGGCCGGTTTTCTCGATTTCCCGACCGGTGATGTAGAAATGGTTTTCGGATAGAAAAACCGTTCCCTCGGTGAGTCGTCCGGTTTCATCATCCAGGTTCAGCCGCATTTTTTTCCCGGTGAGCGTGTCCTTGCCTGAAACCAGCCGCACATTTCCCTCGGCCCATGCCGTGCGGCTGGTTTGGTTGAGGCGCATCATGTCGGCCGTCAGGGTGCGGCCTTGGCGGATGACCTTCACATTGCCTTCCGCCATATACTCTTCGGTCGCTGGATCGTAAGTGACCCGGTCGGCATTGACTTGCCACGCTTCGGGTGGCAAGGGCGCCTCTTGCTCGGCCGCCAGCGCGAGGGGCGGCCATGCGGTCAGCCAAAAAACGACCCAGGCGCCAAACAGCAGGGGCAGTATGTGGGGGCCAGGCTTGGAGAACTTGCGCGGGTGCATGCCGGACTTCAAGCTCCTTGAGGCGGTCTGGGCATTCTTGCCATGCCCGGACAGATGGCGGTTGTGGCTTCGGGTGATGTCGGAGGGCATTGCCTGGTGGCCGAGCAGCGACCGGGAGCGTGCAGGCTTTAATACAAAGCCTTTTACTGACGGCCGGTTAATCCACTTGCCTCCGTTGAAATTTTTCTTTATAGAGCTAGAAACATTGAAAAATCAATGGCCATTTGGCAAAGCGGCTCGCCTGGTGGACACCGCTTCAGGCCCAGGAATTCGGAAACGCATGGACGTATCGCAAGCACCTCTGACTATTTTGCTGACCAATGACGACGGCATTCACGCGCCGGGCTTGTGGGCCCTGCACCGTGCCTTGAAATCCGAACACCATGTGATCGTGGTGGCTCCCGAGCGCGAGCGCAGCGCCGTGGGCCATGGCATCACCTTGCACAAACCGCTGCGGGCCTACAAGGTCACGCTCAACGCCGGTGAAGAGGGCTGGGCCGTGACCGGTACGCCGGCCGATTGCGTCAAATTGTCCATGGTGGAGCTGCTCGAACAGCGGCCCGATCTAGTGGTATCGGGGATTAACCCGGGCGCCAACGTCGGGGTCAATCTCAACTATTCGGGCACCGTGGCGGCGGCCAAGGAGGCGGCGCTTTACGGTGTGCCGGCCCTGGCGGTTTCGGTTCAAAGCAACGAGGACCCCCATTTCGACGATGCCGCCGGTTTCGTGGCTCGCCTGGTGCCCATGGTGCGCGATAAGGGCTTGCCGCCGGGCGTTTTTCTGAATATCAATATTCCCAATCTGCCAACGGACGCCGTGGCCGGGGTCAAGATCACGCGCCAGGGATGCGACCTGTACGACGAATATTTCGAAAAGCGCCGCGACCCGCGCAACCGCGTCTACTACTGGCAGGGTTTCGAATCCCAGCCCACATATTCCCAGGACAATGCGGATGGCGCGGTACTGGCCCAAAAATTCATCACCATTACGCCGGTCCGTTGCGACATGACCGATTACAGTATGATAGAACAATTGCACGCGTGGGAGCTTAAAAAAGATTAGCGGTGCATTCACAGCCGCGACTCATGGGGACCGCATGGCGAAAAAAAAGCTCAAGCAACCTCCGTCCCCGGCACCGCCGCCGGAGAAGCCGTCGAAGATCATGATTGTCGAGGATGACCAGATCAGCCGGGAATTCGTGCGCAACATGCTCCTGGATGACGGCTACGAGACCTGCGTGGCCAAAGATGGACGGCATTGCATCGACACGGTGCGGGAATGCCTGCCGGACCTGATTCTCATGGATGTCTCGATGCCGACCATGGACGGCATCGAGGCCTGCAAACTGCTTAGGGCCGATGGGGATTGCAAGAATATTCCGGTGATCTTCGTCACCGGCAATAACGATGATGAAACCTTGCAGGCGGCCTTTGACGCCGGCGGTAACGATTATGTGCTCAAACCTGCCGGCCGGGTGGAACTGCTGGCCCGGGTGCGCACGGCCCTGACCCAGCGCCGCATGAGCCGCAAGCTGGCGGAAGAAGAAAAACTCAAAGGGGTTTTGGAGACCGCCGGAGGGGTTTGTCACGAACTGAACCAGCCGTTGCAGTATGTGTTGGGGGCGGTGCAACTGCTCATGCTCGACATCTCGCCCGACAGTCCCATTTACGCCAACCTGGACAACATCCGCGCGCGCATCGAGCAGATGGGGGAAATCACCCGCAAGCTGGCCGAGATTACCCATTTCCGTACGCGCAAATATGTCGGGGGCAAGCAGATTATCGATATCGACCAATCGGTGGCCGGCCCTTCCGAGGAATAGGTCTACCCGAACCGGGGGGCACGCCTCGGCCTCTTGGTCCCCAAAGAGAGAAGGCATTGAATGCCCATCGCAAAAAACAAGTTCGTCACCCATATCGTTACCGGCGAAACCATCCAGGACCTTTTCCTGCTGGCTGAAAAGAACCTGGTCCAAAAGCGGGACGGGGGTTCCTTTTTAACCATCACTCTGGCCGATCGAACCGGCCAGATCCGGGGCGTGGTCTGGGACCACCTGGAAAAAGCGGCCGCCAAGGTCGGCGATTTCGTGCAGGTTCAGGCTGCCGCCAACGAGTATCGCGGCGCGTTGCAGTTGGTGATCAAAACCCTTTCCCCCGTTCCGATGCAAGAGGTCAATGCCGCCGACTTTCTGCCGGTCACCAGCCGGGATGTGGAGCAGATGTTCGCGCGGCTGCGCACCTTGACCGATACCATCACCGCTCCCTTTCTCAAGGCCCTCATGAACGCTTTCTGGAGCGACGGCGAGTTCGTGCGCATGTTCAAGCGCGCGCCGGCCGCCAAAAAAATGCACCACGCCTATCTCGGCGGTTTGCTGGAACACTCCCTTTCCATGGCACTGCTGGTGGACAAGATCGCAGGCCATTACAGCGGCGTGGACCGGGATCTGCTGCTGGTCGGCGCCGTGTTGCACGACGTCGGCAAGCTGCGGGAATTTTGCTACGACCACATGATCGATTATACGGATGAGGGCCGCCTGCTCAGCCACATCGTCATTGGGGTGGAGATGGTCGAGGCCAAGGCGCGGACCATCGAAGGATTCCCCGCCGGCCTGGCGGCCATGATCAAGCACATGATCGTCAGTCATCATGGCGTGCGCGAGTTCGGCTCACCCGAGCCGCCCAAAACCATCGAGGCGGTCATGCTCAATCACATCGACGAAATCGATGCCCGGATCAACGCCATCCGGGAGTTCATGGCCACCGAAGATCCTGAAGCCGCCTGGACCAGCTTTCACCGTCTCATGGAACGGCAGTTCTTCAGGGGGCCATGTAATCCATAAACCAAAAACCAAGATCGCGCCTTTCAGGTTTGGGCATCTCTGAGGGGGGGGATCCTCCTTCCGGCGCCGCCGAAATCACAGGGATTCTATGTTCATCACGTTGGAAGGGATCGAAGGGGCGGGCAAAACCACCCAACTTCAAAACATCGTTGCATTCATCCAGGCCAGGGGCTATGAGTGCGCCACCACACGGGAACCGGGCGGCACCGCCATCGGCGCCCAGATCCGCAAGGTCCTGCTCGATCCGGCCAATCGCGATATGGATGCCGGCACCGAGCTGTTGCTCTATGTGGCTGACCGGGTTCAGCACATCCGGAGCGTCATTCAGCCCCACTTGGCGGCCGGGCGGGTCGTGGTGTGCGACCGCTTTTTCGATGCCACCCTGGTCTACCAGGGATACGCCCGGGGCCTGGATCGAGAGCTGATCCGTGCCTTGCACCGTTTGACGTGCGACGATCTGCAGCCGGATGTTACCCTCTTGTTCGATCTGGCGCCGGCCGTGGGGCTGGCGCGGGCCTGGCGCGAGATCGATAGCGGCGGACGCACCAGTGAAGAGACCCGTTTTGAAAATGAAACGCTTGCTTTTCACCAAAAGGTGCGCGATGGCTATCTGGACTTGGCCCGCCGGAACCCTCAACGCTATCGCCGCATCGATGCTCATGGCGATGCGCGCCAGGTGTCCCGGGCCGTAGAAGAGGCACTCACCATGCTGCTGCCCGAGCGGCGCTGAGACCGTATGCCCTGGGGCAGGGGGACGCTTAAGCCTATTTTGGAAACCATGAAACCATCATCTCTGCTCGATCTCATCGGCCATACGCCGCTGGTGGCCATCCGGCGGATGAATCCCAATCCCCAAGTGCCTGTCCTGGCCAAGCTGGAGTACATGAACCCCGGCGGGTCGATCAAAGACCGGGCCGCTCTTTACATGATCGAGGCCGCCGAGCGTTCCGGGTGTCTGACATCGGACAAGACCGTGGTGGAAGCCACCAGCGGCAACACCGGCATCGGCCTGGCCATGGTGTGCGCCATCAAAGGCTACAAGCTCTTGCTTACCATGTCCGAAAACGCCAGCCTGGAGCGCCAGAAGATCCTGAGAGCCCGCGGCGCCGAAATCCGCCTGACCCCCGGGCACATGGGCACCGATGGCGCCATCGAAGAGGCCTACCGCCTGGCCCGGGAGTATCCCGACCGCTACTGCATGACCGACCAGTTCAACAACGAGGCCAACTGGCAGGCCCACTACCATGGCACGGCCAATGAGATCTGGCAGCAGACCGAGGGACGGGTCACGGCCATCGTGGCCAGTCTGGGGACTTCGGGAACCCTGATGGGGCTCTCCCGGCGCTTCAAGGAGATCGCCCCCCAGGTGCGCATCGTGGGGGTCGAACCCTACCGGGGGCATAAGATCCAGGGCCTCAAAAATCTCAAGGAGTCGTACATCCCGGAAATTTTCGAAAAAGAGCGGCTGGACGAAAAGGTCAATATCGAAGATGAAGATGCCTTCGAAACCACCCGGCGGCTGGCCCGGGAAGAGGGGCTCTTCGTGGGCATGAGCAGCGGTGCGGCCATGGCCGTGGCGCTGCGCCAGGCAGCGGCCATGACCCAAGGCATGATTGTGGTGATTCTGCCCGACAGCGGCGAACGCTATCTCTCCACCTCGCTTTTCGTGGAACGGGAAAAGGTGGGGCTGGCGCTGTTCAACACGCGCACCCACGCCAAAGAGAATTTCGAGCCCCAGCGGGCCGACCGCGTGACGCTGTATACCAACGGCCCCACCGTGCACGCCCCCATCCATGTGGGCGATGCCCGGCGCTTTGTCTTTGCCGACCTGGTGGACCGCTATCTCTCCTATCGCGGCTTCAAGATCCTGCACGTGATGAACATCACCGATCTGGATGAGAAGATTTACCACGGCGCCGATGCGGCCGGCATGGCCCCCCCGGATTTCGCGGCCCGGAACATTGCGGCCTTCGAAGCGGACCGCCTGGCCCTGGGCCTGCGCGCCGTGGAGCACTATCCGCTCTCCAGCGCCCATGCCGATGACATGGTGCAGGTGGTGCAGCAGTTGGTGGCCAAGGGGTTCGCCTATGAAAAACTGCGTTCGCTCTATTTCGATATCTCGCGTTTCGACGAATATGGCCAGCTCTCGGGCATCGACCTGGACAAGATCAAGCTGGGGGCCACCGTCGATCTGGACGATTACGAGAAAGACAACCCCCGGGATTTTACCCTGCTCAAAAGGGTCAAGCTCTCGGAACTGAAAAAAGGGCTCTACACCAAAACCGCCTGGGGCAACGTGCATCCCTCCTGGCCGTTGCAGTGCGCCACCCTGGCCATGAAATACCTGGGGGAGACCTGCGATATCCATATTGCCGGCCGGGAGTTGCTTTTTCCCCTGCACGAAAATGAAATCGCCATCGCCGGGGCCCTCAACAAAAAACCCCTGGCCCGTTTCTGGCTGCATTGCGACCGTGTGCTGGTCGATGGCAAGAAGGTGGATGATAAAGGCGGCGGATCCACGGTGCGCGGCCTGCTCGCAGCGGGGTGGCGTGGCCGGGAGCTGCGCTTCTGGCTGCTCTCCACGCATTATCACAAGCCGGTGGTTTTCTCCGCCGAGCGGCTGGGCGAGGCCCGGCGCACGCTCCAGCGATTGGATGGCTGCATCGCCGGTTTGGCGCAGATTCAAACGGGCACCGCCTACAAAGAGCTGGATCAGTTGCTCTATGACCTGAAGAGCGGGTTCAATGCGGCGCTGGAAGACGATCTGAATATTTCGGCGGCCTTGGCGGTCATCTTCAAAGTGGTCAAAGAGGTCAACCGCCTGGTTTCCGGACACCAGCTCGCCGCGGACCAGGTGCCGGCGATTCTGTCGGCTTTCAAAGGCGTGGATGCTGTGTTGGGCATTTTTGACTTCGAGCCGGTTCGCACCGATCCCAACGTCCAGCAATTGCTGGCGCAACGCCAGGCCGCCCGCCAGGCCAAAAATTGGACCGAGGCCGATGCCCTGCGCCAGGAGTTGGAAAAGTTGGGCGTGGCCGTGCGGGATGAGAAGCTGACGACATGATTCAATACATGCCCTTTACCTATATCCCTGAAGATTGGGCCACGCGTTTGACGGCAGCCTTTGGGCCACTGGCCGTGTGGCAGCCCCTGGAAAGCCTTGCGCCCGTTCACATGCGCACCTTGGCGGGTGAAGGCCGGCTTCAATGGCGCAGGCCTGAAAAGATCGATCCGGTCCAGTTGGGCCGGGCGGCGCGGTCCTTTGACCAGTGGGGCGAGCTGCACCGCGGTAACCTCGGGGACATGAACACCTTTTTTCAAGCAGGGCAGGGGACCGGCGCCCAGGAAAGCAGTGTGCACCAGATTCGCTCCCAAATCCGGCGCTGGGGCGATAGCGAATCAGCGGATGCGAATGCGGCGCTTTTTCAGTCCGCCCTTTTTTTGTGCCTGGCCCACAACTATGACCAACAACAGGATGCCCTGGCCCAGGAGCTGGGTTCCGTGCGACGCCTTGAAAGGCAATTCGGGGAAATCCTGGGCGACGTCGGCGATAGGGATGCTACCATAGGACCGGCCTTTTCTCCGGCCGGCAATGGCGCCACGGACCCGGGGCTTTTCATGACCGAACGGCGCTTGCAGGCCTGGGCGAGGCTCGCGGCCTCCCAGGCCGATGCGGATGAAGTGTATATCACCACCAGCCGGGCGGTCTGGGACTATCTTATGGCGCTTTTCCCCGACGCGGTGTCGACAGCGGAGGGGCGCCATTCGGCCGCCAGGCTATCGTCCGATGAACTGACCACCTTGTTGGGGCAACTCGGGCAAGCCGAAAACCCCCGCGCGTTGTTAAAGGAACGCTGCGGTGCCGGCTGCCGACATGCAGGCGGCTTGTCGTTGACCTTGGCGGTGTTGGAATCTCCCCCGGCGGTGCTGTTGAACCGTATTCAAGAAAACGGAGATGATCTGGAGCCCGCGCGGGCGGCGCTTAAGGTCTTCCCTCATACGGTGCTGGGATATGCGCATACAGGGTCATAAGTGTTGGCCCGCCGCAAGTTTGCTTTAAGCATTAAAGCATCGAATATTAATGCTATTTCAAATGAGAGGGCCGGTAGAAAAAAATAGCTGGCGGAAAGCTTGACTGGCCAATTCAATTGGTATAAGCGGTTGCTTCGATGTCGATGATAGAAGTTGAACATCTCAACTTAGCATCTATTCCACATGAAAGGAGGCGTAATACAATGGCTTTTAATCCCGTCGTGGACGAAGACAAATGTGTGGGCTGCGAAGAGTGCGTCGATGTTTGTCCTGTCGAAGTTTTCGAGATGGAAGACGGCAAGTCCAAACCAGTCAATGCGGACGAGTGTCTTGGCTGCGAAAGCTGCGTCGAAGTTTGTGAAGCTGGCGCCATCACCGTCGAAGAGACTTAATTGATCCAGCCATACGATTGCCCCGGTAACCCTTGCGGAAGCCGGGGCAATTTTCGTTTGAACGCTCGTTTGCCGGTCATCCAGGGATACGGGATCAGCAAGTCTGCCGGCAAACCCCAACCTGTAGTTGTCGCCGGCCCTTCGCGCACATATATCTTGCGGACTATAGGTATTTGTGCTAGTTAGAAATCGCTATGAAACAATACGTCGTGGATGAACTCCGGCCCGAGGATCAGGCGCAACTCAAAGCGTACCTGGATCAACGTTACGCCGTGCCGGGGTTTGAAGGGCTTTATTGGGTTCCCCTTGATGAGGCGTTATTGGATGGAGTGCAGAAAGCCCACAACGATTGCCGGCCATTCTACTTTGCCTTGGAGCTGTCCCCGGATCGGCTGGCCTGTGAACTGCTGGTCCGCACCAAACAGCAGATTCGCTGTCAGTGTATTCGGTACGCCACCCCCAATCAGCGCAACTGGTTGATCGAATTGGTGGATGCGGCGCTCGAAGAGTTGAAAATCAGCGTTTAATCATCAGGCTGCGCCCGAACTTCTTCAAATCATTTGCGGGCAGCGGCCCCTACAAACGGAACTCTTACCGGCCATGGCAAACGACTCCAATTCGAGCTACCTGTTGGCATGCTTGCACACCATCGTAATATACCTTTGGATAATTATCGGGACCATTATATTTGGTCTGACAGCCATTTTGGTCTCCTTTTTTTCCAAAACCGGCAACAGCGTTCATCACGTCGCCCGCCTGTGGGGACGTTCCATTCTGTGGGTCAGCGGTCTGCACGTGCAGGTCGTGGGCCTTGAGAACATCGACGCATCCCGTTCCGCCATCTATATGTCCAACCATCAGAGCAATTACGATATCCCCGTTCTCTTTAGCGCCCTGCCCATACAATTCCGCTGGCTGGCCAAGGCCGAGTTGTTCAAGATCCCCATCTTCGGCCAAGGTATGCGCGGCGCAGGTTACATCAGCGTCGACCGCCGCGACACCAAATCGGCCATCAGAAGCCTGGGGCGCGCCGCCCAGAATGTGCGGGAAGGAACCTCGGTTATGATTTTTCCCGAAGGCACGCGCAGTTCCGATGGCGCTTTGTTGCCTTTCAAATCGGGCGGATTCGTGCTGGCGGTGGACGCCGGGGTGTCCATCGTGCCCATGGCCGTTCAAGGCACATTCGATGTGATGCCCAAGGGGCGCAAGATCATCCGGCGTCAGGCCGTGCGGCTCGTGGTGCGCCCGCCCATCGATGCCCGCGCTTATACCCGCAAGACCAAAAATGAGTTGATGGAGAGTGTCCACGACGCCATTCAGGAAGCCATGGCATTCCAGCCCGAAGGGGGTGGCCATGCTTAAACTGATCCCATTGGGAGGCTTAGGCGAGATCGGTTTGAACATGATGGCCGTCGAGTATCAGGATACCATGTTCGTGATCGATGTGGGCCTGATGTTCCCCGAAGACCACATGCTGGGGGTCGATTTCGTCATTCCGGACATGACCTACCTGAAGCAGAACGTCAAAAAAGTCGCCGGAATCGTTTTGACCCATGCCCACGAGGATCACATCGGGGCGTTGCCTTATCTGCTCAAGGATGTGCGCGCTCCGGTATTCGGTACGCCCTTCACTTTGGGCCTGGTGCAGCACAAGCTCGAAGAGTTCGATTTGATGGCCAATACCGCCTTGCATGTCATCCATCCCCGGGAAACCCTCAAAATTGGCCCCTTTTCCCTGGAGTTCATCCGCGTCAATCACAGCGTCGTGGACGGTATAGGGATTGCCATTCGCACGCCCTACGGGACCATCATCCACACCGGCGACTTCAAATTCAGCCACACCTGCATCGAAGGCATGGCCACGGACGTGAGCCGGTTTGCCCGTTATGGCGAAGAGGGCGTGCTGGCCCTGCTGTCCGATTCCACCAATGTCGAGAGCAGCGGTTACACCGTCTCCGATTGTGAAATCGGCGAGTCGCTATCCATGATCTGCCAGCGCTGTCCCGGGCGGATCATCATCGCCTTGTTTGCTTCCAATGTCGGCCGTATTCAGCAGATCGTGGATATCGCCACCGCCACCGGACGCAAAATTCTCTTCAACGGCCGCAGTATCGAGGTGTCGGTGCAGATCGCGCGGCAATTGGGGTATTTGCGTATTCCGGCGGGCATGGAGATCGATATCGACCGCCTGAACAGTTATCCCGACGACGAGACCATCGTCGTCACCACCGGCAGTCAGGGAGAACCCATGTCCGCCCTGGCGCGCATGGCCGCCGGAAATCATCGCCAGATCAAGATCAAGACGGATGATACCGTGATCTTGTCGTCCAAATTCATTCCGGGCAACGAAAAGGCCATCACCAACATCATCAACGCCTTGTTCCTGTGCGGTGCTAACGTCATCTATGAAAAGATCGCGCGCATCCATGTGTCGGGCCACGCTTTCCAGGAAGAGCTCAAGATGATGATGCGTTTGACCCGGCCCAAGTACTTCATCCCCATCCACGGCGAATATCGCCACCTGGTGCTGCATGCCCGATTGGCCGAAAAGGAGGGCATCGCCAAGGAGAATATTCTGCTGGCCCAGAACGGCCAGATGGTCACCTTCGGTCCTCAGGGCGCCAGTCTGGGGGAATATGTGGACACCGGCCGCCTGCTCATCGACGGCAAGGGCATCGGCGATGTAGGCCGCAGCGTGCTCAAGGAACGTCGCATGCTTTCCGAGGAGGGCATGGTCGTGGTCAATATGGCCTTTGACGAAGATACGGGCGTGATCATCTATGGGCCCGACGTGGTCTCCAAGGGTTTTGTCTTCGAGACCGAGACTGGCCACCTGTTGGACGACGCCCAATGCGTGATCCTGGAGATCGTCGAGGATGTCCCGCCCGAGGTGCCCCACCGCGCCGAAGTCATCCGGGCCCGGGTGCAGACCGCTTTGCGCCAGTACTTTTTCTTCACCATCGGCCGGCGTCCGGTGATCATGCCATTTATCCTGGAAGTGTGATTATGGAAATAAAAAAACTGAAAGAAGAAAGTGGAAATAGGGAAGTTAAGGAAGGCTGGCACGATGGTGCCTTTACCGCCTATGCGTAAAGAAATTATCGGCATACTTCTTTTCTTTCTGGTGATCTTCACCCTGATCAGCCTGCTCTCCTACCATCATTCCGACCCATCGATTCACAGCGTGGCAACCGGCGGGGCGGTGCACAATCTCTTCGGAACGCTGGGCGCCCAAGTGGCCGGCGGGCTGGTGGGGCTTTTTGGTTTAGGTGCCTTCTGGCTCCCGGTGCTCCTGCTTCTGGCCAGCCTCCACGTCTTCAGCGCCCAATCCAACCAGACCCTGGCCAACATCGCCGCCGGCGGACTGCTGCTGCTGTTGACCACCGGTTGCCTGCTCGCTTTCAAGCAGAACAGCTACGATCTGCTCGGCAGCCGGTTCTCGGCCGGCGGTCTCATCGGGCTGCCGCTCAAGGACTTTCTGATAGACTACGCCAACTTCGCCGGTGGGCTAATCATCATCGGCATCTGCTGGCTGATCGGCTTTATTCTGGCCACCGGTTTTTCCCTGGTTGCGTTTTATCAACGTTGCCGGTTGGTCTGGGCCCGCATCGCCGATCGATTCATGACGGTCTTCGTCAAGTGGCGCGAACGGCGCACCAAGGCTCAAAAACGGGTACGCACGATCAAGGCCAAGGCCCAGGCGCCGTCCCAGGAAATCGAAATCAATGCGCCGGCCATCCGGCCGCCGGTCAAGAAGCCGGCGCCGCCCCAACAGAAGTTGTTCGATTTCATGCGCGATGAGGGGGGCTTCCAATTGCCCTCCGTTTCTTTTCTGGACGATCCCGAAGAGCGGCCCGTTTCGGTCAATGAAGACAACCTGCTGGCGCTCTCCAAGCTCCTGGAGAAGAAGTTGGAGGATTTCGGCGTCAATGGTCAGGTGGTGGCGGTTACGCCCGGACCGGTGATCACCACTTTTGAATACGCGCCGGCGCCGGGCGTTAAAATCAACAAGATTGTCAACCTGTCCGACGATCTGGCCCTGGCCCTGCGCGCCATCAGCGTGCGCATCGTGGCCCCCATTCCCGGCAAAGCCGCCATCGGCATCGAGGTGCCCAACACGGATCGCGAAACCGTCCGTTTCAAGGAGATCGTGGCCTCGGGGGCCTTCGAAAAATCCAAATCCAAGCTCACCCTCTGCCTGGGCAAGGACATTGTCGGCAATCCCGTGGTGGCGGCCATGGACAAAATGCCCCATCTGCTGATCGCCGGCGCCACCGGGGCGGGCAAAAGCGTGGCCCTGAACACCATGATCTGCAGTTTCCTCTACAAGGCCAAGCCCGACGAGGTCAAGTTGATCATGGTCGATCCCAAGCGCATCGAGCTATCGGCCTACGACGGCATTCCTCATCTGATCACCCCGGTGGTCACCGATGCCAAGAAGGCCACCAACGCCCTGTTCTGGGCCGTAAAAGAGATGGAGCGGCGCTACGAACTGCTCTCCAAGAAAAAGGCGCGCCACATCAGCCAGTACAACCAGAAGTTGGAGCGCGATCCCAGTGCCGCGAAAGTCGAGAACGAGGAGGGGCCGGCCTCCGAACCGGAAAAACCCTTGCCCTACATCGTCATCATCATCGACGAGTTGGCCGATTTGATGATGGTGGCCTCCCGGGACGTCGAAGTGGCCTTGACCCGTTTGGCCCAGATGGCCCGGGCCGCCGGCATCCATCTGATTCTGGCGACCCAACGCCCCTCGGTGGATGTGCTCACCGGCATCATCAAGGCCAACTTTCCCACGCGCCTCACCTTTCAAGTATCGTCCAAGACCGATTCGCGCACCATCATCGATGCCAACGGCGCCGAAAATCTGCTGGGCATGGGGGACATGCTCTTTTTGCCGCCCGGAACCGGTAAGCTGCAGCGCATTCACGGCGCTTACATCTCCGAGACCGAATTGGTGCGGGTCATCGAATTCCTCAAACAGCAAAAGCCACCCGAATATGACCATGCGGTCGTCGAATCGCCCAAGGAGGAAAAGGGGGACGAAGAGGAGCGCGAGCATGACGAACGTTATGACGATGCCGTGGCCCTGGTGGCACGCACCGGCCAAGCCTCCATTTCGATGATCCAACGCCATCTGCGCATCGGGTACAATCGCGCCGCCCGTATCGTGGAGATGATGGAGCAGGAGGGCGTGGTCGGCCCCTCGGACGGCGTCAAGCCAAGAGAAGTCCTGGTGCGTAATCTGGACGATCTGCCCTGATCTTTCCGCTATTCCCACCCGTCACCTGTAAATCTGCAAGCTTTTGATAATAACGCGGCTTTTGTCAGCATAAGCGGCGTCGACCATCTCTGGAAAACCACAAAGAGGGAGTTTCTCGGCCGTTTTTGGGGAAAGTCCCATTGTGCAGATCGTTGTGGCCATTGTAATGTGAGCGTTCAGATCTCCCGCAAGAAGGCTTCTCCACCAGTGCACGTATGCCAGCGCGGTTTTAGCTCGGTGGATTTTCGGAGAACGCAAAAATGACTGCCATTACCAGAAAGATGGGGGCCCCCGCTGTTCATGAACGGATGGCCACCCCTGCCATCGATCCCCCCCATTTGGACCCCAGACATCGATTCAGGAAGATACGCGTCGGCGTTTATGTCATCCAAAGAGGCCGTCTCCGATATGCAGACGAGCCATTGGCGAAGATTTTGGGCTATGCCGCCCCCCAGGCCTTAATCGACCGTCCCTTCTGGCAGTGGGTTCATCCCGAAGACCGTGCACGGGTTTGTCTGGTGAAAGGCCAAACCCCTTTCCGTTGCATCACGGACAACGGGGCGGTGCGGTGGGTACAAATGAGCGGGGTTAACTCGCTCTACAATGCCAAACCGGCCAATGTGGGCTGCCTCGTCGATCTGGGTCTCGATCAAGCGTTCGAAGAAACTTTTGCAAGCGATGCCATCATCGGTGAGAGCGATGCCATGCGCGACGTTTGCCACCTGGTCCAGAATCTGGCTGATCTTGAGACCACGGTGTTGGTGACGGGGGAGCACGGTACAGGCAAGGAGCTGATTGCCAAATCTTTGCATTGCTGGGGCCGGCGGGCGGCCAAACCATTTGTGCGCGTGAATTGTTCGGCCTTGGCCGAGAGTCTTCTGGAAAGGCAGCTGTTCGGCTGCGCACGGGATGCGTTCACGGAAGCCCCACAGGATACCTGCGGTCGTGTTCAGGCGGCCGAAGGCGGAACGATCATTTTGGATGACATCGGCGATATGACGCCAGCCATGCAAGCCAGACTTTTGCGGATCATGCAGGAAAAATCGTTTGAAAGGGTTGGCGAATCGGTATCGCGCAAAGTGGATGTGCGCATCGTGGCCTGCACTCGAAAAGATCTTCGCAGCAAGGTTAAAAGCGGCGAGTTCAGGGAAGATCTTTACCGCCAACTCAAGTTAGCGGAGATCGCCCTGCCGCCGCTTCGGGAGCGATTGCAGGATGTGCCCTTGCTGGCGGAGTACTTCCGACGGTTATTCAATAGGCGTTTCGACAGCGCGGTCGAAAGTATATCCGGGGAGGCGCTCGAGCGGCTGATGGCCTATCATTGGCCCTGGAATGTCAGAGAGCTCGAAAATGCCATCGAACGCGCTATCCGGCTGTGCCCGAGCCGGGATATTGCTATTGGACACCTGCCTCCTGAAATCAGGGCAAATGACCAGGCCGCAGGCCGGGCCACCATCATTCCGCTTCATACCTCCGAAGGGGCTCAGGATCTGCTTGAGGCCCTCAGCCGCGCTTACTGGAATAGGACCAAGGCCGCCGATCTTCTGGGCGTGAGCAGGCAAACCCTGTATCGGAAGATTCGTGCCTTTAAAATCTTTGAGATGATGTGACGCGCTCGAGTGGGAGAACTCATCATGGGGCAGGAAAGATCTATTGTGGCGGGAATGTTTGTGATGCAAAGAGGCCGCTTGCAGCATGTCAGTCAGGCCTTGGCGGAATTGTTAGGCTACTCGAGCGGTCAGCAGGTTATCGGCAAATCGTTGTGGGAGTTGATTCATCCGGAAGATCGCAAGCAGGTGCGAATCGGAGGGCGTAAGCCGGAAATCGCAAATCATTCCCAAAGAGAATGCTTCCGTGCCCTGCGCCGAGACGGTTCCGTGCGTTGGGTCGATATCCCCGGGCAAGTCCTTGACCTGGAAGGCCGGCCGGCCTTCGTCGGTTGTATGATCGGCCACAGCATCAGGTCCGAGCCGAAGGCTCTGGAATGGGGGGGGCGCCGGGGAAGTGCATATGGGGGCATCGTCGGTAAAAGCAAAGCCATGCGGGATATCTATCGGTTGGTGGAGGATCTGGCGGGCCTGGGAAATTCGGTTCTGATCTCGGGTGAGCGCGGAACCGGCAAAAAGCTCATCGCCAAAGCGTTGCACGATAGCGGCAATCGCGCCTTTAAACCCTTTGTTTCCGTTAGCTGCGCGGTTTTAGACGCAAACCTTTTATCCGAGCTGTTTGGCTGTGTACAAGGCGCTTTTGCCGGCGCCGATCGGGACAGGCAGGGGCGATTTGAATGTGCCGATGGCGGTACTCTCTTGTTGGACGAGATCGGCGACATGCCGCCACGGATTCAGCTTAAGCTTTTGAGTCTATTGCAGGGGAAAGATTTTAAGCCGATGGAAGGCAATTGCCCTCGCAAAGTGGATGTGCGCGTGCTCGCTTCGACCAGGAGCGATCTCAGGCAAAAGATCAAGAAAGGTGAATTCAGCCAGGAACTGTATGATCGCCTGAAGATTGCGGCGATAACCTCGCCGCCGCTCCGGGAAAGAACCGAAGATATTCCCCTGCTCGTGGAACACTTCCGCGAGACCTTCAACCGGAAATTCGGCAGAAAATTCGAGGGCGTTACCAGTGAAGCACTGGCCTTGCTGATGGACTATCCCTGGCCCGGCAACGTGCGCGAGTTTGAGCAAGTGATGAAACACGCTTTCGGACTGTTCGATGAACGCTTGATTGACAAGGCGCATTTGCCGGTCGAGCTTCAAAAACATCCAATGGCCGATCCCAAAGACGCCTCCATGGTCAAATGCGACATGGAAGCGGGTCCGCACACGATCCTGAACGCTTTAAACAAGACATTCTGGAATAAGAGCAAAGCCGCCAAGGTGCTCGGAATGAGCCGCCAAACGCTCTACCGCAAGATGCATGAATATGGCTTGCTCTAAGGTGATCGGCTTTCGAAAAATCCTCTCACCCCCTGGCCGTTCGCGTGCCAGCAGGCCCCCGGCGAAACCCCCTTTTCGCCGGGCGGGGATCTTCAGCCAAGGCCGACCGTTTTTCTTGGGATCGATCGCAGGGCAAATAGATTGAAACCCTTGTTCCCCGCGAAGGGGCAGATGAGACGTGAATAACTCCACCATGGTTGTGAACGATGCCATAGGCGGCGGCCATGCCCATGCCCCGACCGAAAAATTTGGTGGTGAAGAAGGGTTCGAAAATTCGTTGGCAGGTATCCCTGTCCATGCCTGAACCGGTGTCCTCGACGCAAAGCACGGCGTAATTACCGGGTGCCGCCGGTGTGTGGGCTTCAAGCGCCCCTGTTTCGGAATTGTTCCGGCAGATACTCTGGTTGTGAGTGGTTATGGTGAGCTCTCCGCCGTGCGGCATGGCTTCTATGGCATTGGTCACCACCGCTTCCATGACCATCTTGATTTGGGTGATATCGCCCAGGCAACAGCAGATATCTTCAGATAGATGGGCCTTAAAAGTAATCCCGGCAGGGCTGGTCAATCTTCCAGAATCCATGATTTCTTGAATCAGATCGTTGGCGAAGAAAATTTTGGGTTGATACTTGCCGCCCTGGGCATATGCCAGCAACTGATCCGTAAGGCGGCTCATGCGGTGTATCGACGATAGCAAGGCCGTAAGAAGCTTTTGATCCGCGATGCACAGATCTGTTTTTAATTCGATCAGGTCCAGATTGTCTTGAATTACGGCCAGGCGATTATTGAACTGGTGCCCGATACCGCCCGCCAAGGTGGCTATCGCCTGCACCTGTTGGCCCCGTAGCAATTGGTTTGCCACGCGTTTGTTGAATTGCGCCATGGCGACTTGCTCGGTAATATCATACGTCGAGATGAATACTTTCTGCCATGAATCCGTAAAGCCGGAGGGGATGGTAATCCTGATCAGAAGGTCCAGCGGCCTGCCTCTCAATGTTTTGGCCGTGGTCACGGCATCATAGTGACCATCGCTGTAAAGCGCCACCATCCGATCGATGTAGGCATCCGGTTCTGCCGTGCGGATATGGGCGATATTGCGCAGCAAGCTTTCCGTCGTATCCGCCTCGTAAAGCTGGAGCATGGCCCGATTGACGGTGGTCACTTGGGTCGACTCTTTGTAAATGCTGGTGAAATCGGGGCTGTCGCGCAGATGTTTTTCCAGATCCGCCTTTTTTTCAAATTTATATGCTTCTATATAGGATTTTATTCCAGACCAATCCTCTTCGCACATGGGGACGGGCGATTCCTCAAAAATCTGGCGGTAACGCATCTCGCTTTTGGCCCGTTCCTGTTCGGATGTTAACCTTAAAGCGACCTCATGCTTCAATCGGAGGTGGGCTTTGCGTTGGGACCGCTCGGCTGCCTGGGATCGGTTGCGGGCGCTCAAGAGTTCATTTTGAGTACGTACGCGAAGGTTTTGAGCAATCAGACCGAAGATCAACATGGCCATGAGCGCTGCCACCATGTTGATTTTGAAAAGGGCGCTGTAGAAACTATTCCAGGCAGGCAATTCAAGCTTCAGCAGCAGGAAGATGACCACCACGATGAAAGCGAAGGCACCGTAAAAGCCAACCCGCGGTCCGAAGAACAGCAGCATGATATAGGGGATTAGAAAAGCCCAGGGAAAAACACAGTAGATCTCATTATCGCGCATGCCGACGATCATGGCTGCTCCCAGCAACGAGAAAGCAATGATCGAGCTGATCAGCTTGAGTCGCACGAGCGAGGAAATCTTCTTGATTTGAAAAGCCAGAAGAACTCCGGCGGCTTCATTGATCACCATCAGAAAGAAAAGCAGGGCAATCGGGTACTTTTGGATGGTGAAATAGAACGACCCCGTTGCAAGGAAGATCGGTGCCGCGCCTATGGCGATATAGATATTGAGTTTTTTGTGATATGCGATTTCGGCCCGGCGGCTTTCAGACACCTCTCTTTGATTGCTGCCATGCGGCTCAGTCTGATTCTCCATGGGCGAATACCAGCACACTGAATAATTTCTTTATCCTTCTGGGCAGGCGCCAACCCTAACTTTTTCGAGCTGAAAATCTCACATGCCGAAGGAAAACACAAGCCTTTTAACCTCCTAAAAAACCAACAAAATTAAATGGATCGCGTTGGGTGGGATTCAGGCGTCAGGCCGCATTTTGGGATCGGTCCGATGCCGGGCGAGGCTGGCGGCCATTGGCGCCAGGCAGGTAGATCATGACGCGTGTGCCTTTGTCGGGCTCCGAGTCGACCATGATGATCCCATCGTGGTTCTTGACAATACCGAAGGCTGCCGCCATGCCCAATCCGCGGCCATGAATTTTCGTGGTGAAAAATGGATCGAAGATGCGCTGACGGATCTCCGGACTCATCCCCGAACCGGTGTCTTCGATACAAATCACCGCATACTTTCCCGGCGGCGCGGGTGGGTTGCCTTCATTCGCGCTTGAATCGATCGATATATTATAGGTGGCTATTTTTACCTGGCCACCGTGGTTCATCGCCTCGGTCGCGTTGGTCAGAACCGCCTCGATCACCATTTTAATCTGGGTCGTGTCTCCGATCACCTCTAGGACGTCCGGCGCAAGTTCGGCCGTGAGCTCGATGGAAGGATCGATCTGAGTCTTTTTCGATTCCAGCACGCGCATGATCAGATCATTGGCCGAAAACTGCTTGGGCTGATATTTGCCCCCCTGGGCATAGGCCAGCAGTTGATCGGTCAACTGGCTCATGTGGCCCGAGGATGTTCTCAAGGCATTGAAATTGCGGCTTGTCTCCAGGCCACCGCGGATGTTGGTTTCCAGCAATTCGAGATTACCGTAAATGACTGCCAGGGCATTGTTGAATTGATGGGCGATGCCGCCGGCCAGAGTGGCGATTGCCTGTATCTGGCTGGCGTGCTGGAGCTTCTGGTCAACCCTTTTCTTCTCTTCTTCGACCGCCACCCGCTCGGTCACATCATATACGGAGGTAAATACCTTTTCCCAGGAGTTTTCATAGCCGACCGGCACCGTGCTGCCAATGAGCAGGTGCAGCTTGCGCCCATTGAGTGTCTGGGCCGAGACTTCGGTATTGAAACGACCCTGCTGGTAGAGGGCCACCATGCGTTCGATGAGATAGTCAGTATGGTTTTCCGGCAGGATGCGTGACAAATTGCGCAGCAATCTTGAAGTGGTATCGGCTTCATAGAGATCGAGCGTGGCCCGATTGAAGGCCGTGACATGCATCATGGCGATGCAGGCCTCGATCTGCTCCTGATTGTTTTTGAAGAAACTTTTCAGATCGTCGGCCGCTTCCAAGGGTAAGGCGTCCAGATAGGTCTTTACCTGGGACCACTCCTCTTCCCAAAGGGAAATGGCCGATTCTTCGAACAAGGCCCGATAGCGCTTTTCACTTTGAGCCAAGGCTTTTTCAGATTGGACGCGCAGTTCGATTTCCCGTTGGAGTTCCTTATTGGTTTCTCGCTGGCGCTGTTCAGCCAGGCGATACTCATTCTGCGAGGCCACCAGGTCGTTTTGAACACGCACCCGGATAATTTCCGAAATAAGGGCGATGAAGAGAATGCTCATGAGTGACATTATCGCGTTATATTTGAACATTTTAATTCCCCAGGCGTCCCAGGGGGGAAAATCGATAACGATGACAATGACGCTCAGGGCAATGCAGAAGGCCAATGCCCAGATGATTCCGATGCGCTTGCCGAAAAAGAGCATAACCCCGACAGGGAAAGTAAACACCCAGGGAATGAAAATGTACAGATCGTCACTCATCACACCGGCCAACAGACTGGCGGCCAGCAAGCCGAAGGCGATGGCCGCGGTGATGCGCTTAAGAGCCACGAGGCTCTTCAGGTCTGTCAGCCAGTATCCGGCCACTAACGCCGCCATGGCATTCACTGCCAAGGCGGAGAAGATGATATACTGGAGGGTATTGGCGAGAAAAAAATGAAAAACGGCATAAAAGAGGAATATGGGCGTGCAGAAAACAGCGACCCAGCGGTTCATCCTTTTATGATATGCGATTTCGGTCAACCGCGCTTCGTCTGCTTCGACGAACTGATCCAATCCAATGTCTCTTTCCGATTTCATGGATAGGTTCCCCAAAGGCGGTAAGCGATTCTGGTTCCGATTTTTTTGGCGATAATGAGCAGCGGTGCCTGCCGCCATGGCGCAAATACGCTCTATGCCTGGCTTTTGCGGGTGGAAGCCGTCGCCCGCATGGCATTGCGCTACGTTAGGCAGCCAAGCTGAAATTAACACAATTGAAAGGTAAGGTCCACTTTAGAAAAGTTTTCGACCCCTTGAAGTGCGTGCGGCCTTCATGTAAGTCTTGCCGCTGCGCCAATGCATGAAAGGGGATTTTGTCTATGGCCATAGATTTATCGTTTGGCGAGCAGATCAAGGGTTTCCTGCACCCGGAGGAGGGCAGGCAATTGTATGAAACCGCACTTCGCGCGGCGGAAATAGGGCCTTGCCTGGAGATCGGCGGTTACTGCGGCCGTTCAACCTATTATATCGGCCGGGCCTGCCAGGAAAAAGGCGCCATCCTTTTTACCATCGATCACCACCGCGGGTCGGAAGAACAGCAGCCCGGCGAGGAATATTTCGATTCATCCCTTTTTGACGCCCGCGCCTATATGATCGACACCTTCAGCCATTTGCGGCGCACATTGCAAGGCGCCGATCTGGAAAAGAGCGTGGTGCCCATCGTGGCCGCATCCGCGGTGGTGGCCCAGGCCTGGGCCACCCCCCTGGGCATGGTCTTCATCGACGGGGGACATGCTTACGAAACTGTACGGCGGGATTATGAGGGGTGGGTTGGCCATATCGTTATGGGCGGATACCTGCTGATCCACGATATTTTCAAAGATCCGTCCCAGGGCGGTCAGGCCCCCTACCAGATTTACCAGACGGCGCTGGCTTCGGGCGTTTTCGAAGAATTACCCATGACCCGGACGCTGGGCGTGCTGCGGCGCACGGCATAAAGATCCATGCCGCGCATGGCGAGGGTTTCAATCCGCGGCCTGTCGGGGCGCGGCGGGGGCTTTTCGTAAATAGAAGACGATACTTTTGCCCAGGAACGGGTTCAACCAGCGTTCCAATGTGCGGGTCAAGAGGGGTTTTTGCATCATATCCCACACCAGGAAACGATGGTAGAGCCTAACCGGCCAGAGATCTTCCCTTTGGACGCCCACGGTGCATTTGAGCCACCAGAAGGGGCTGTGCAGGCTATGGGCGAAATGTGTGTGGAAGTGGCGGACGCCGAAAGATTCTAGCTGGCAAAGGAGTTGATCGGCTTTGTAGATGCGGATATGACCGCCCGGCAGGCAACGGTATTGGGACGATAGGCGCCAGCAGAGGGTTTCGGGCCATTCGCGCGGGACGCTCACCACTAATGGGCACCCCGGTTTGAGCACACGCACGATTTCGGCCATGGCGCCGTCATGATTGGGCACATGCTCCAGCACCTCGGAGCAGATTACCAGGTCGAAAGTCGCATCCCCAAAAGCAAGATGATTGATGTCCGCAGCGGCAAGGCTCCAGCGCCCGCGGCCATGGGCACCCAGTCGATCGTGGTATTGAAGTCGCGCTCGGGCTTTGGTCAGGTCGTCGAAATTGGCATCGGCGCCGATCACTATGGCTTTGTCCAGTGCATAGGCCGCGGCCACATGCCGGCCCGAGCCGCAACCGATATCCAGGATGCGGCTGCCGCTGGGCAACCGCAGGCAGCTAAAGTCGACGGTAATCATGGATGGTCTTAAGGTAGGCCGCAACCGTCTGGCGCGCGGCCGCTTCCCAGGTAAAATGGGTCATAACCCGTTGATATCCTTTTTGGCTCAGCGCTTTGGCGAATTGGGCATCGTCGCACACCCGGGCAATGGCTGCGGCCAGGGCCACATGATCTCCCGGCGGCACCAGCAGACCCGCATCCCCAACCACTTCGGGCAAGGCGCCGCCCGTGGTGCTGACGACCGGAACACCGCAGGCCATGGCCTCGCCGGCCGGAAGTCCGAATCCCTCATAAAGGGAAGGGACCACCGCCGCCCAGGCCCGCGCATATTGATACAGGTATTCGTCCTGGGGAATTCTGCCCGTGAAGCGCACATGGCCGCCGACCCCCAGGGCACGGATCAGGTCGAAGATGGGGCTTTTTTCCTGGGGCATGCCCACCACCACCAACTTCAGTTGGGGATGCGTCGGCAGCAGGTGCGCCACGGCCCGCAGCAGAATATGCAGTCCCTTTAAAGCGATGTCCGAGCTGTTGGTCACGATCAGGCGGAACGGTTCCCGCGCCACCCCCGGCAGCGGATGGAAGCTTTCCGTATCGATGCCGTTGGGCACGACGCTGAAGCGTTCGGCCCGAATGCGGAACTCGCGCCGGATATCTTCCCGGGCACAGGCCGAGACGGTAATGATGCGCTTGAGCTTTGGCGCTACACGCTTTTGCATGCCGATAAAACTGTACCAGCGCAGGTGCTTGGCTTTTTTCCAGAGTTTGCTTTCCGCCTGGACGGCCAGGTCCCGGTCCACGGTGATGGGATGGTGGATGGTGGCCACGGTGGGCAATCGGCGGGCCAAGGCCCAGATGCCATAGGAGAGGCATTGGTTGTCGTGCAGAATGTCGTAGCCGTTATGCGCCTTGAGCAGGCGCCAGGCCCGAAACCCAAAAGTGAGCGGTTCGCTGAAGCCCATGGTCGAGACCCCGATCCACTCGAGCATGTTGATGGGATCGAACAGTTCTCTGGCCGTGGGGGTCCGGAACAGATCCTCCGGATTGTAGAGGTCCAGGCTGGGCAGCCGGTGCAAGCGGGCACCGTTCTCCAGGATGGGATACGGCGGGCCGGAGATCACATCCACCTTGTGGCCCAACTTGCAGAGGGCATGGCTCAGATGACGAACATAGACCCCTTGCCCGCCGCAGTGAGGGTTGCTCCGGTAGCTGAGCAAGCCGATGCGTAAGGGGCGGTCATGGATTCCGGGCGGCATTGCAGAGGATGAAGGGGCGGGCAAGGTTGTCACCAACGATTCAGGCTGAAATCTGGTTGTATCTCAAGGATCCGAGCCGCTTCAGATATCCCGGATATCCTTTTAGGGTCAAGCAAAAAACTAGTGCCCCCAAATGCCAAGGCTTGCGATCGACGACAAAAGCATGCGATGGTCACCCATGCACCTTCCGTCCGCCGTCCATATCACCGAAGTCGGTCCCCGCGATGGCTTGCAGATGGAGCCTCGCCTATTGTCCACGGCCGAAAAACTGGCGCTCATTGCCGGCTTGGTTTCGGCCGGCCTGAGGGAAATCCAGGTGGCGGCTTTCGTCCATCCGGAAAAGGTGCCGGCCATGGCCGACGCCGAGGCGCTGATCGCGGCGCTGCCCGTACATAATCAAATGGACTGCAGCGCCTTGGCCTTGAACCTCCAGGGCGTGGCCCGCGCCTGCCGCACGGCAATCCCCTGGATCGAAATTTCGCTATCGGCCCATGACGCCCACAGCCAGCGCAATGCGGGGCTTTCGGCCGCCCAGGCCTTGGCCCAAAGCGGCCCCATGATCGCCATGGCCATCGCCGCCGGCCGCAAAGTGAGAGCCAGCATCCAGTGCGCTTTCGGCTATGAGGTGCCCGGGGATGTCGACATCGACGCCGTGGCCGCCATAGCCTCCCGTTTGGTGGAGAAGGGTGCGGATCGACTGGTGCTGGCCGATACCACAGGCCTGGCGGCCCCGCCCACCGTGCGCCGCATGCTGGTCGCCGTGGCGCCCATTGCCGGGTCTGTTCCGGTGGGATTGCACTTGCACGATACCCGTGGGTTGGGTTTGGCCAATGTGATGGTTGCTCTGGAAATGGGTGTCTCTCATTTCGATACCTCCCTCGGCGGCCTGGGGGGATGTCCCTTTATCGCAGGGGCGGCCGGTAATATCGCCACGGAGGATGCCCTCTACTTGTTTCACCGGCTGGGCATTGCCACGGGCATCGACATTCGCCGGGTGGCGGCCTTGAGCCGGGGCCTCGCGGATGTTTTTGACCACCCCCTGCCGGGCAAGATTTACCGTTTGGACGCTGCTTCGCCTTAGTGTCCATCCAGGAATGGCTATTTTCGCCGAAAATAGCTCATCCCTGAATGGACACTTCTTAGTTTTGGACCTCGATGGGCTTTCACGCCACCTCCCCATTTTTTCATCAAGTTCCAGATAAAGCGGTCGATACAACAAATTGAGTCGTCACGGCCGCATCCTCCGCAAGATGATGCATAAGGGCGGTCGTGGTGCAGGCGTCCAGATAATAAAAACCAGGTCTATACCGGATAGGTCTTCAGGTACCCGAATGAGTGTCGAAGAGAAAGAAACCATCCTGTTCGTCGATGACGAAGAGAGCATCATCGACATCGCCTACACCTATTTTACGGGTCGGGGATATCGCGTGCTCACCGCGAACAATGGCAAGGAGGCGGTGGAACTGCTGACGTCGCGCCATGTGGATTGCTGCTTTACCGACATCAATATGCCCGAAATGGACGGGTTGGAACTGGCCGAGCACATCCGCAAATGGGACAACACCATCCCTGTGATTGTCATGACCGGGTATCCCTCCCTGGACAACACCATCCAGACCTTGAAAAACGGCGTGGTGGATTTTCTGGTCAAGCCGGTCAACTTGCAACAGATGGAGCTGTGCATCCAGCGGGTTTTGCGCGAGCGGCGCCTGTTCATCAAAAACGTCATTCTGAGCAAAGAGGTGGAGGGCAAGGCCCAACTTGAAAAGCTCAACGCGGAGTTGATCTACAAGGTCGAAGAATTGAACATCTTAAACCGGATCATGACCGACTTTTCCGCGTTGCGCGAAAGCACGGATATTTTCAAGCAACTGGTGGATCTGGCTGTCGAAATCGTGGATGCGGACGGCTCATGTTTTTACCTGCTGAACGACACGGCCAACCAGCCGTTGCCCATCGCCGCGGCCGGCGAGCAATGGCTTGCCTCCCCGATGCGCCACACCCCATCGGAAGGACCCGATGGCGCGCTCATTTCCGCTTCCGATAAAATCCGCGACCTGATCACGGAGGTGGTCCAGGACGATCAGCCGCTGATCATCGCCGCCAATAACGGTTGCCAGCGCCTGCCCCAGCATTTTCTTTCCTGCATGCTGGTGCCCTTGAAAATAAGGACCCGGGTGCTGGGCGTGCTGATGGCCGGTATCTACCGAGGCGAGCGGCGATTTGATGAAAAAGATTTATATTACTTGGATTTCATGAGCAAAAAGGCCTCGACAGGCATCGAAAATCTGGCCTTGTACGAAAATATCTATAACAACCTGCTCTCGACCCTGTATGCCTTCGTCAAAGCCATTGAAGCCCGCGATCCCTATACCAAGCAGCACTCCAGCCGTGTCACGCTGCTGGCCTGCACCTTGGCCAAGGCCTTCGGCTGTTCCGATGAGGAAAGGGAAATTTTAAATGTTTCCGGCCTTCTGCATGATATCGGCAAAATCGGTATTCGGGACGCGATCCTGCTCAAACCCGGCCGCCTGGACGCCGAGGAATACCGCATCATCCAGCAACATCCGGTGATTGGTTGTGAGATCATGGGGCAGTTGGGTCTCTGGACCCGCGAAAAGCAGATCGTGCGCCATCATCACGAGCGTTTCGATGGCAAAGGCTATCCCGACCGGCTGGCCGGACAGCAAATACCGCTGCTGGCCCGCATTCTCAGCGTGGCCGATGTTTATGACGCCATTGCCTCCGACCGTGCCTATCGTGAACGCATGCCCGAATCGAAGATTCTTGAAATCATGTATGGCGGTGCCAGCACCCAGTTCGATCCGGAGATCATCAAGGTTTTCCGCGAACTGTACGAATCCGGTGAGTTGCTCAGGGTACTGGCCGATGATCCCCATGAGGCCCGAAACGCCGCCAACGGCTGAAAATTATCGCCTGCCAAAAGCTTCCTTCAGGCCGCCTTTCCTGCACTACGCCCAAGCCTTGGCTGCCAATGGTGGCCTGAACGCGCTGTGAAGGTTCACCTCGAATTTCCCTTGGCGGCTATCGTTTTGACCTGAGCCTTGATTTGGATTATAGCTCCCGGGATCGAACGCTTCCGGGTTGGCCGCCGTGCCTATTCTCATGCATGGTGCGCCTGCTACCAAAGACAGGCTGAATCCTGATAAAGCGATAAGGAACAGGTTGGTTCATTAAAAGCGATGATACCTTGGTATGCCCCCTCCACCCTTGCGCAGTGGTTCCGACGGTTGCTGTCGCCCCGGACAGTGGTTTTAGCGTTGTTCCTGCTCACCCTGTTCGTGACCGAATGGCGCTTTGCGTGGATGGAGCGTGCGGCGGGCAGCTATCTGGTGACCACCAACCGGTATCGTCCCAAATCCGGAACGGTTTGGGAGCAAGGCCGTCAAAGCGATCAGGCCCGCAAGGCATTGGCCCAGTTCGCAACCCAGCAGCAGAATGTACAGCGTGAAGCCCAACAGGCAGGCTCCCTGGGGCAGGTGGTGGCCAATATGGACGCCAAAGGGGCCATGATATCGGCCGAACATTTTCTCAACCTCTATTTGAACCTGCCGCCGGTGCTCGCCCAGGAAATCGCCTCCCCCTATGTGTTGCTGGCCCTTTCCAGTGCCGGCCGCTGGGAGCGCGCCTTTTTTCAGCAGGAAAACGAAGCCCTGTCCATATCGCTGCTGGACAATCAAAATCAGGTGATTCACCGCTTGTCCATCGGCTCGGTGCTCATGGGGCACATCGAACGCGGCGAAGTGGCCATCCGGACAAGCCTGGAGCAGTTGTCCGATTTTTCCGATAACATTTACGCCGCCGAACTTTTTTTCGAAGAACTCAACGCCCTGCCCGAAGCATCGCGCCGGCGCGTGGTGGCCCATCCCGAGGATCTCTTGCGCCTTTCCGGGCGCATCCTGCGCATCGGCATATCGGCGGGTGCCATGGGCGACAATGTGGATCTGGGCTTTGAGGTGGAAGATCTGGAGGGACCCAAGGTGATTCTGATGCAAGGTGCCCGGGAGGAGGTGCGCCAGTTGCAACGTGCCATGGAAGGGGGCTTTCGAATCGAATGGCCCTCGGGCCGGGAGGCGCGGCCATGACGCTGCCGGTACGCCTGGTGCGCGGAATTGGCGGCGCGACGGCTGCCGCGGTGGCGCTGTTCGGTCTTTTGGCCATGGGGGCAATGCTGCTGCTTTTCGGCCTGATTCAGGGGCTGCCCAATATCCCCGAGCCGCTGCAACGCATCATCGAAACACCGCCGACTGAAATTTATGCGGCCAACGGCGAGCGATTGCTGCAGATCGGCGGTCGCGATTATATCCCCTTGGATCAGATCGCCCCGGTGCTCATGCAAGCCATTCTGGCCACCGAAGACCACCGTTTCTGGGATCATCACGGCATCAACAAGATCAGGATGCTGAAAGCTTTTTGGATCACCATCAGCGGCGATCGGCGGCAGGGGGCCTCCACAATTACCCAACAACTGGCCAAAAATCTCTTCTTCAGCTTTGAGCAGACGATCAGCCGCAAGCTCAAAGAGCTGCTGGTGGCCTTGCAGATCGAATCCCAGTTCAGCAAGCAGGAGATCCTCGAAGCTTACCTCAATCAAATCTACTTCGGGCCGCGGGCCCAGGGCGTGGCCCAGGCCGCGCATCTCTTTTTCAACAAGCCGGCCTCTCAACTGGATTTGGCCGAGGCCGCCCTTCTGGCCGGATTGCCCAAATCCCCGACGCGTTACAACCCTTTGCGCCATATCGAACGGGCCAAGGCGCGCCAGCGCGTCGTGCTCCACCGAATGGTGACGGCCGGCTTCATTTCGGTCGCACAAGCCACCCAAGCCGAGGCGCAACCCCTGGTGTTCCGCAAGCCAGGCAACAACGGCCCACTGGGCGACTATTTCGTGGATTGGGTGCTCAAGGGTCTGGAAGAACGCTATGGCGCCCAGGTGGTCTACCATGGCGGCCTCAAGGTGACCACCACCCTGGACCCGTTGCTCCAGCGCCTGGCCTATGAGTCCGTAGTCGGCGGTTTGGGCGATCTGGAAAAGAATATGCCGGGTCCCCCCGAAAATGGTGCCGAGAGCGGCATTGGCCTGCATGCCCGCCTTCAGGGAGCGCTGGTGGCCATTCAAGTCAATTCAGGGGCCGTCAAAGCCATGGTCGGCGGGCGTGACTATCTCCAAAGCGAATTCAATCGGGCCGTGGAAAGCAATCGCCAGCCGGGCTCCGGCTTCAAGCCGTTCCTCTACTACACGGCGTTCGAAAAACTGAATGTCTCGCCGGCGACCGTTCTGGTGGACAAACCCGTGAGGGTTCCGGTCCCCGGCGGTCCGGATTGGCGCCCGTCGAACTTCCGTCGCGAATATCAAGGCCCCGTGATCCTCAAAAAGGCCTTTTACGAATCGATCAATACCATTGCGGCCCAACTGGTCGTCCAGACCGGCCCGGAAGCGGTGATTGCCACGGCCAATCGCTGCGGCATCGAAAGCCCGCTCAACCCGGTTTTTTCCGTGGCCCTGGGCAGTTCGGGGGTGAGCCCCCTGGAAATGGCGTCGGCCTTCAGCACATTTGCCGCCGGAGGCGTTCACTTTCCCCCCTTCGGCATATGGCGGGTGGAAGATCCGTATGGCCAGGTGCTCGAAGAGCACATCGTCAGCGGCGCAAAGGCCCTGAACAATAAAATCGCCTACCAGGTGGTGGACATGATGCAATCGGTGGTGGATCAAGGTACCGGACAAATCGTCCGCCGCCTGGGCTTCAACAAGCCGGCGGGCGGCAAAACCGGTACGACCAACGGTTACAAGGACGCCTGGTTTACCGGTTTTACGCCGACCCTGTGCGCATCGGTGTGGATCGGCTACGACCGCGAGCAGGGAATGAGGGATATTCATGGCGGTGGCATCACCGGCGGTCGGGGCGCAGCACCCATCTGGGCACGTTTCATGACCAGGGCCACCGACGGCGAGCCCCCCAGACCCTTCCTGCAACCGGCCGGCATTCGTTTCCAGTCGGTGGATCCGCGGACCGGCGAGCCGGTCTTCGACGAGTTCCAAATGGCCGAAAGCGTCGCCTTGAAAGCCGGGGAATAAAAGTGAACGACCAATATGCCGATTTAAAAGACGTTGCGGGCAGGTGAGATGAACGCCTTTTTCCGTCATATGGCTGTGCGCGTGTGGGGCACGATCCTCTTCGGCAGCCTGATCTGCATGACATTGCTGCCGGCCTGGCAGGGTGTCCTGGGGCTTGCGACCATACATCTCCCGGTGGTTGTGGCCTTTACCTTGTGCTTCATGTCGCTGGGATGGATGATGAACCGCATCGGCTTGGCCCAGGTGCGGCGCCAGGTGTCCGAGGCCGCCGTCTGGGAACGGGCCGGCATGAGCGCAGAAGCGGAAAACGCTTTTGAGCGCGCCAAGGCGGTTTATGACGGCTTCTGGTTGTCGCCGATTCAGCGCCGGCGCTGTGCCGACTGGCTCTCCAAGCGCTTGGCCCGCTTTTATCTGGCCCAGGCGGCGCTTGGCCGGAAAGACCATGCCATGGTGCTTTCCTATCTGGGGGCCCATCCCGATGATGACACCGTGGCCCTCGCCTGGCTCGAAGCGGCTTTACGAAGGGAGCGCCATTCTCGCCAGGAACAGGAGATCGCGGCGCGTGTGGGCGATGCCCTGGAGGCCAACGACCAGGTCCAGCGTCTGTTGATGCAGTTCTATCTGAACGATCGGCGCGTGGATTTCGAGGCGCTGCAGACCTACCGCCGCGTATGGCAGCAGCGGGGCGCTCTGCCCGAATCGTTGATTCTCTCTCTGGCGCGCGTGTTATCGAAGGAATCGATCATCAATGACTGGGCCTTGAAGGTTTACCTGCGGGGCTACAGTTTGGGGGATCCTCACTGCCTGGAAGGCATTGCGGCCGGTGAGCGCCTGCTCTCGACGAATGCGGACAACCGCCATGATCTTTCCGCGGCCAAGGAGATTTTGTCCGTATTGAACGAAGACCAGCGCCGCAAACTGATTCGTCCCTTTGAGTCCCACGTGCCTGCCCAGGAGAGACCCAAAAAATCCAAGCCGGCTCCAAAAGTCATCGCCAGAGCGGAATTTGAGTTGCCGGGCCCCCCCGACGAAGATAAATTTGAATTGGGCCAATGGCCCGAAGAGGATGACGAGGTGGAAGTCCCGGCGCCGGTCACGCCCCGGAATGAACAGGCATTGGCCCTGGCGAAAACGGTCTGGGGCCAATCGAGGGCAATGGCCGCTGCCATCCGGCGTTATTGCCTGGTCCTGCCCCGCATGGTGTGGCGCGGCTTCGCGTGGGCCTGCGATGCACTGCTGAAGCCCCGGCTGAAAAATGGGATCAACACCTGGCGGCAATCCGCCCCGCTGCGCCGGGGCACTGCTTATGCGGCCGCCGGCATACTGCTCCTGGCCCTGGCCATCGCCGGATGGCGTTCGATGGGCGGTGTGCCCGAACCCATCGAGCCTACCATCGCCCCGGTTGCCGAGGCGACCCCGGCACCGGTCACCGATCCGTTTACCATTCAGGTGGCGGCCTATCTTAAACCCGAAGATGCCCAGCGCTTGGTAGACCGTCTCGAACAAGAGAAAATCGACGCCTTCTGGACCAAGGCCACCAGCGCCAACCGCACCTGGTACCAAGTCAAGGTCTCCCACTTCCCCACCCGGGACGATGCGCGCAAATACGGGCAGCAGTTAAGGTCCAGGGGACTGATCGATGATTTTTACGTTTCGAACTATTCGCGGTAGATAGGCGTTGCAATTAGATCTCGGGCGCCTCAGATACTCCCGGAAAACCCCATATATTGGTCATACTTGGGGTTCATGGTGTTGCCGTCGTCGTCGAGACCCTTAAAGGCGAACAGCAGGTGGGAAGGGTCGATGGTGGCGTTTCCGGCGGCGTTCTGATTGATCGTGAAGCGCACGGTGGCGTTGTAATATTTTTGATCATAAACGACATCGACGGGGTAGGGACTGATCCGGGCTTCGGTGTCGGGAATCCCCAGGCCGTAGTTATAATCCATGCCCGGTCCGCCGTTTGCCGACCTGGAGATGGTCCAGTTGGTGGGGTTTTCCACCGACTCACGGTCCATGGCCTTGTTGAATTGAAACACCATGGTGAAGCTCTGGCTGGCATTGGCATTGGCCATGTAGCTGCTCAACTCGGCCACCGGCGTTTTGGGGCGCATATAAAAGGCGAAGGAGCTGTGGGCCCAGGCAAACAGAATCTTCGGCTGCGTCATTTTGTTGATATATTCGTTCAAAGTGCCCGCCAGGGATTCATCCTTTTCTCCCAGAAAATCTTTAATTTCATTCGCCTTATCGATATTGCCGGCATCGGCGTAGGTGTACCCCATTTCGGCATAGGCATCCCAGAATTCATTGTTTTTGCGCACCGCCTGTTCGAACTGCTCGATGGCTTGGGGATATTTTTTCTGGGCCGCCAGAGCCTGCCCCAATCCGAAATAGCCATTGCCGCTGGCTGAATTCAATTTGATCACTTTGTTGAATTGGGTGGCCGCGTCTTCATTGCGTCCGGCTTTTAGATAGGCTTGACCCAACGAGAAGCGGTTGTTGCCGTCTTCGTATAGACGCACCGCGTCTTCATAGGCCGTGATGGCTTCTCCGGTGCGCCCTTCGGAAAAATATAGCTTGCCCAAAGCCGCCTGCAGCGTGTCATCCTCGGGATGCAGTTTGATGGCCTGCTTGTAGGTCTGGATGGCATTGTTGGTTTCACCCAACTTGAGATGGCTCATGGCCAGATACTTGGCGGCATCCACGGAGTAACTGGAATAGGGGGAGAGCCCGAAGGCGGCTTTAAAGGCGACCACCGCGCCTTTGTAATCTTTTTTGATGTACTTATCGATACCGGTGCTCAGGGATTGATTGGCCAGGGTCTCCATCTGCGCCGATTGATTGTTGGCTGCCTCGAAGAGGGTGTCGGCTGAAGCCACGTTAAAAATGTCCATTGCAGCACCTCGTTTTGCATGTGCGTGTACATTTGTGCTATCGGCGCTTCGAAGCTGAACTTTAGCTCGCCTGATGAAAAATTTTGGTCTGACGGACCGGTTATTGTTTACACAGCCCGTTTATCGCCTTTTCAAGGAATCCACCATACCGCCATATTGGTGGTTCTCTGAATGATCTTACGGGCGACACTGCCGACGAAAAGGCTCTTGGGGGCGCTGCTCCTCCCCAGGACAATGGCTCCGAAGCCGCCCTCCCGGGCCGCGTCCATAATCGATCCGGCGACGGCCAATCGGCTTTCAATAATTTGAATATGGAGTTGCTCGGTCTTGAGCCCGTTTTTCAGCATCACCGCTTCGGCCTGCCCCCTGAAAGCATCCATGTGTTGTTGCGTGCTTGACCCCAGTGCCGCTTCGGTGGCGGCCATGGTTTCCGGGTCCAGGTCGAGCGCCAGAAGGTCCTGCAGCCTGGGCTTCACATGCACCACGTGCAACTCGGCCTGAAGATTGCCATGAAACATGAATGCCAAATGGTCCATGGCCCGCAGGGCGTTCGGCGACCCATCCGACGCCAGCAGCGTTTTCGGATTGGTCACTTCGCCATCCACCATCCAAATCGGTGTCCACTGGGAGTGGGCCAGCAAGTTTGCGGTCACGCTGCCGGTAATGAGCTCCTGCATGCGACTCAGCCCCCGCCGGCCGATGACCACCGCATCGTATTGGGATGCCTGGCACACATCGAGGATATCCTGGGCCACACCGTTGATCCTGACATGTGAACGGATTTCAACACATTCCGGTGCGATGCCGGCTTGAAGCAGTCGCTGGCGCGTCTTGTCCAGCATCTGGCGGGAGTTTTTCTCGTTGGCGGCCATCAGGTTTGCCAGTGCCTTTCGGACATGGGGCTGGCGGCCGACCTCCTGGGTCAAATATTGAGACACGGCCGGTTGGATGTTTAACAAAACAAAGTTCAGATCCGGCAGGGTTGGCGCCAGGGCGGCGGCGTAGCGGATGGCATGCGCACAGTGCATGGAACCATCCACGGCGATAACGATCTTCTTCTTCATGATCGATTCCCTCTCAGATGCGTCGCGGGGTCCAGTACCCGCCGATGTTGGGGATCATCGATCTATAGATAAAACATGCCGATTTGGCAATGGGCTCAAATCTTTCGCACGGCGAAATCTTTCTCTTCAGGCACGTATTCCTTAATCAACGCTTGCGCATGCAGGATCGCCACCAGCTTTTCCAGAATTAGGGCGCCGGCCCCTGCCGCCAGAACGCTCAAGCTGATCGGCGATCCCTGGTAAAGGGCTATGGCCATATGCGCCACAAAGAGCATCAGGCCCAGTTCCAGCAAGGCCACCATGGCTCCCACCGCCGGATAGCGGCTGTAGAAATAGCCGCCCCCGGGGATCAACACCGAACGCAGTTTGGCCTGGAGGGTGGATTTGAAGCCAAGCTTGCAGGTGGTACAGCGATGGCCCTCGGCCGGCAGTTCATGGGTGCAACTGGGGCATAAAAAGACTCGGCCTTTCAGGCGGCCGGCCTCTTTGGGTGTCGCGGGCAGGGATTGGAGCAATGACTGGATCTTTTTTTTCTCCTTGCGCCCCAGGTAAGGGAAGGCCTCCTCTTGGCCGTTCTTATACTGCACATGCAGGGACCTTCCCCGGATGCCCAGGTGGGCACAATCCTCATACATGATTTGAGAAACGGCGCTGCGTGAGGATCGATCAAAATGGGTGGGCACGTGCAGGATGCGTTTGTCCGTGAAGATTAAAAGCGCGCGTTTGAAGAAGAGAAATGCCGGCCCGGTCACGATGCGTTCCAGCACGCTGGTGGGCGAATAGCCGGTGGTCAAGCATTGGATCTGCTCGCCATGGTGCAGGAAGAATTTGATAAACGTGCTTTTGACGATCAATTTTCGTTGGCGCTTTTCCACCCGCTTTTGATAAACGCCCTTATGATTCGTGAATATCTTTTCGCGATCCACGGGAACACCGAAGATCGTGAGCGGTTGGCCGAAGATATTCAAACTCTGGATCGTGCTGCCGCTCGTGCCGATTGCATATGCCATGTCGCACACTCCCAATATCCAAAAACGTTGCTCTGCCAATAGGATTACCTCGGCAGGGGAGCAAGTGGCATGCCAACCCAGGGAATCTGAAAAATACCCATGGACACGAGCTGGTAAACCTTCATCCGGCGCCGGGTCTTTCCAGTCGATGGATTTTTTGAAACCATAGGTATCTTTTTGTCTACGGTGTTGCGCTTCGAAAAGACAGCAACGCCAGTGGCCTTTCAGGGGCAGGCGGATCAGCGATTATTGGATATTGCCAACGCCGTTAACGATGGTATAAACGACCTTAATGTACGGATTGTGCCGCTGGCGACAACAGGCACCATGCATAGGGCGCAGGGAGCATCATGATCCGCCGAACTTCCATCTTATTGCTGTCGAGTCTGTTGTTTGCCGTTGCTTTTGTTTCTCCTCCCGCGGCCTGGGCCAAGGAGGAATATGCCCGCAAGACTGGCCAGGGATGCATCTTCTGCCACCAGGAGAGCACCGGCGGCCCCTTGAAAACCGTTGGCTTCGCTTACATCCGCAACGGGTATCGCTATCCGATTTCTTCCGAAGTCCTGGAAAAAGCAGAACGGCTGCAAAACCCCTGGCATAAGACGCTGCGCTTCATCGTCGGTTACCTGCACCTGCTGGCCGCCGTCATCTTCTTCGGGGCCATCTTTTATATCCATATCTTCGTCCGCCCCACACGATTGTCCGGAGGGATTCCCAAGCCAGAACGGCTGTTAGGCGTCTCCTGCATGAGCCTCCTCACGCTCACCGGCATCTACCTGACCTGGGCGCGTATGGACCGCTGGGAGCAATTTTGGGACAACACCTTCGGGCTCATGCTGTCGATCAAGATCGGGCTTTTCGGTCTCATGATCGCCATTGCCATGGTGGCCATCACCATCGTGCATCGCAAAATGAGAGGCGAGACCACCCCGCTTTCCGGGGGGCCGGAAACCATCACCCGGGCCAATCTTTCCCAATTTGACGGCGCTGAAGGGCGGCCCGCCTATTTTGTGCACGCCGATCAGATTTACGACCCCAGCCAGAGCCCCAAGTGGAAAGGTGGCCGCCATTTCGGCAAGCATTCGGCCGGGACGGACCTGACCGAGGCCCTCAAAGGCGCACCCCACGGGCCGGAGGTGTTGGCCAAGATCCGCCACCTGGGCCCTCTGGCGGCCGCCGATGCCGGGGCGCCGAAACTTCCGCCCGCCCGCAAAGCGTTCATCATTATGGCCTACACCAACCTGGTGCTGATTTTTCTAATACTGGCCTGCATCAGTGTCTGGCGCTGGGATTTTCCCATCCGGCTGCTGCCCGAAAGAAGCGAGGCGGCCATCGTGGGGCAAACCTGTATCGAATGCCACCGCGTCAAAACGCCGGGCGTGGTTCGCGATTGGGAATCGGGAATGCATGCCAAGCTGGACGTGCATTGCGCCAAATGCCATCAGGCCACGGATGACGCCTCGGTGCTGCGGTCCCATCTGGAATATACTTCCGCTCCGGTTGCCGTGGTCGTTTCCCCCAAGAATTGCCAAGGGTGCCACCCCCAGGAGGCCGAACAATACAGCCGCAGCAAACACGCCAACACCTGGGAGATCATGTGGAAAGTCGACCTGTGGCTCAACCAGGGCGCCAACAACGACATCGAAAAAACCAGCGGCTGCTACGCTTGCCACGGCACCACGGTGGTGATGGAAAACGGCAAGCCCCTGGCCGGTACCTGGCCCAATGTGGGCGTCGGGCGAGTCAATCCCGACGGCAGCAAGGGCAGTTGCACCAGTTGTCACACCCGCCACCGCTTCTCCATCGCCGAGGCGCGCAAGCCCGAGGCTTGCGATCAGTGCCACTTGGGCCCCGATCATCCCCAGATCGAAATCTACAACGAGTCCAAACACGGCACGCTCTATCATGCCGAAGGCCATGAATGGCAATGGGACCCCCGGGACCGCCAGTGGCGGGCCGCCAGCGATTACCGTGCCCCCACCTGCGCCACCTGCCATATGTCGTCCATCGGCGACCAGTTTGCAGCCTCCCATGATGTGACCGAACGTTTGTCCTGGGAGACCCAGACGCCGCGCACCGTGCGGCCCCAAGACTTCGAGGCGTTCCCCGCGGCCACCGACTGGCAGGCCGAACGCAGCAAAATGGAGGCCGTTTGCCTGCAATGCCATGCCAGCGCCTGGACCCGGGATCACTTCAGCAATCTGGATCAAGTGATCCGGAACTATGACGAGCAATACTACGATCCGATCAAGGCCTTGATGGACCAGCTTTACGCCGACGGATGGATCTCCCGGGAGAAATACTTCGACGAAGAGATCGAATGGCACTATTATGAGTTCTGGCACCACGAAGGCCGCCGGGCGCGCATGGGGACGGCCATGATGGCCCCTGATTACGCCTGGTGGCACGGCTTTTATGAACTCAAGCACCGCTTCGTGAAAATCCACGAGATGGCCGACGGCATCAAAAAAGACCAGGGCGCGCGGCGTCATGTCGAGTTGCCCGGCCGCAGTCAATAGCAGCGCCACGACTTGACAACCCCTCCAATCATTCAAAACTTTCCGGCAAGCTTTTAACGACGATCCCTGGACGGCGAGAGGAACCCCCGGCCGGCAGTACCGGCGATATTCCCTCGCCTCTGGTGTCCTTATGGAGGTGAATCATGAAACATACATTACCTGAACTCGGTTATGCGTACGATGCCTTGGAACCTTTCATCGATGCGCGTACCATGGAGATCCATCATACCAAGCATCATCAAACCTATGTCGATAAACTCAATGCCGCCCTGGACGGCAACGAGGGGTTACAGCGTCTGGAAGTGAACCAACTGATCCGCAATTTGAACGAGGTCCCGGAGAAGATCCGCACGGCCGTGCGCAATCACGGCGGCGGTCACGCCAACCACAGTTTCTTCTGGAAGACCTTGAAAAAAGAGGTCAAGGCCGGCGGACCGGCGGTGGATGCCATCAGCAGTCGCTTTGGCGCCTTGGATGCCTTCAAGGAGCAATTCTCCAACGCCGCGGCGCTGCTCTTCGGCAGCGGCTGGGCCTGGCTGGTGGCCGATGGCCAGAAGAAGCTGGAGATCGTCACCACCCCCAATCAGGACAGCCCCATCAGCCAAGGCAAGACGCCCATCCTGGGCCTGGACGTCTGGGAGCACGCCTACTACCTCAAGTACCAGAACCGCCGGCCCGAATACATCGCCGCCTTCTTCAACGTCATCAACTGGGAAAAGGTGAACGAGATCTACACGGCGGCCGTGAAGTAGATTATTCCCAAACGGCCCAACCAAAGTAACCCTCATCGCGCCGGGCAGGAAGCCATCCGTTCCTGCCCGGCTTTTTGTTCTGTCCCCTTGCCTTCGCCGCTCGCTTCCCTCTATATACAGGAACGGTTTCCATCTATATCGGGCCGACACACGGATATATTGGCATCAAGGCACCAAGTTGGCCCTATGTCTGGAAACAAGTTGAAATACTTGCCCAATGCGCTGAGGCCTAACCGTTGACGACGCCTATGGCAGCGGACCGTGCTGGCAAATTTACCGGGGGAAAACTATCTGGAATAATTATTGGCAGGGATCGACTGAGAAAGGAGGGCCTATGACGACGTGCAGCCTGGGCAATGTCCTGGAAGAACTCCTCACGCTCCTGAAGCTGGAGAAAATCGAAGAGAACATCTTCCGGGGCCAGAGCCAGAACCTGGGGTTCGGCAACGTGTTCGGCGGCCAGGTGCTGGGACAGGCGTTGTCGGCGGCTTCGTATACCGTGTCTGCCAGCCGTCCGGTGCACAGCCTGCACGCCTACTTCATGCGGCCTGGGGACGCCAACCTGCCCATCGTCTATACGGTGGACCGCATCCGGGACGGCAAGAGCTTTACCACGCGCCGGGTGGTGGCGCTGCAAAAGGGGCAGGCCGTCTTTTCCATGGCGGCTTCGTTTCAGGTGGTCGAGCCCGGTTTCGATCACCAGGACCCCATGCCCGAGGTGCCCGGCCCCGAAGGGTTCCCCTCGGAGGTCGAGCAGGCGCGCAAATGGGCGGACAAAATACCCGCCAAGGCCCGGGAGCAGATCTTGTGCGACAAGCCCATCGAAATTCGGCATGTCACCAGCAGCGACCCCTTTGCCCCCAAGCGGCAATCCGATCACCGTTACGTCTGGTTCCGGGCCATCGGCCCCATGCCCGACGACGGCGCCGCCCACCGCTACATGCTGGCCTATGCCTCCGATTTCAACCTGATGTCCACTTCCCTGCGCCGCCACGGCCACAGCTATTGGGAGCCCGAGATGCAGGTGGCCAGTCTGGACCACGCCATGTGGTTTCACCGCGATTTCAGGATGGATGATTGGCTGCTTTACGCCATGGCGTCCCCCAACGCCTGCAAGGCCCGGGGGTTGAGTATCGGCCGGATTTTCACGCGGCAGGGGGTTCTGGTGGCCACGGTGGCCCAGGAGGGGTTGATCCGCTATCACAAATTCAGGGACGAGTTCCCTCCGCCGTAATCAACTCGCCGGTAAAATGGCCGATCTTTACTTTGCTCTGGATGCGCACGGGAATGCGTTGCGCATCGTCCGTCAGCCATAGTTGGATTTTGGCATTTTGGGTGGCCTTGAACACCCCGCCCACATGCTGCAACTCCGGTTCGACCCGCAGGGTCGCGTAGGTTTTGCCGTTTTGCAGGGTGATGCTCTCTCTGGCGGCTACCTTCAATCGGCCGATGACATTTTTGCGGCCGTCGGTTATGGGCCGCTCCAGCGGCCCCTGCTCGGGGTCCAGGCGGGCGGTGCGCGTGTAGTAAAAGGCCGACAAAGGGTCGAAGCTGCCGTTCATCAGTTGGATGGGCTTTTTTTTCTTCCCGAAATTGGAGTAGCGGGCTTGCCTGTTTTCCCAGTCGAATTCGATCAGTTCTTCGCGCTTATGACTGCCTTCGTGCTGTTTCTTTTCGTAGCGCACCGAGCGGTTCATGCCGATATCCGCAAAGGCGTCGATGCGGTCGCGCACCTTGTAGAAAACATCCACGAAAGCATTGGATTGTGCGATCAGCACGAAATGATAGGCCGGTTCGCCATTGATGGATTTGACCGGCTGCACCTCGAGAAACGCCATGCCGGCCGGGATGCTTCCCCAACGCAATTGGTACGCCAGTTTTTCTCCCGGTGCGAACGGCATGGCAATGGCCGGGGCTTTAACCGGCGCGGCATTCGGATGGCCGCCGGCGCCCAAGATCAATATTATGAAAAGGAAGCAATAGTAGTATTTCAAAAGCACGCATCTTTCCGTTTGAGGCCGGTCGCGGGCCCATGTTCCCTCGATCTGCAGGCAATATAAACCTGGCCGAGATTTGAATGCAGGGGGATTATAAGCTATTGGCTGAAACTTGCAATAAACGATGCAATCCATTTCCTGCCCCACCGTTTGCGCACCGGCCGGTGATTTTCTCCTTGACCCTGTTTACGACACTGCCCTATTTTCGGAACATCATGCCGATCCGTTTCTGCCCGTGCGGTTCTGGTGCATGAAAGCCCCTGATAGATGGGTTGGAGGTGATGACCAGTGACGCTGCGGTTCCATGGTTTAATTGGGGTATCGATAATTATCGGACTGTTGGCCATGGCCTGTGCCACTCCGGCGCCCGGGCCCGAACCCGCGGTTCAGGAGGCGCCCGATCCCCTGGAAGAGGCTATTTCAGACGGGGATTGGGAGACCGCTCGGCTTCAATATGAACAGCTTCTGGAAAAAAATCCAAAGGATTGTCGCGCCTTATATCATCTTGGGTATATCTGGGGGCAACTCGACAACCGCGCCAATGAGATCCATTGTTATGAACAGGCCGTGGCGTGCGGCTACACCACCGATGACCGCCTCTTTTTCAACTTGGGCATGGCCTATGCGGATCGGGGCGATCTGGAGGGGGCCGCGTCGGCTTTCGAGCGCGCCGTGGCGGTCCATCCCGACAATGGCGACAATTATTTCGGCCTGGGGCTGATGGCCCAGGCCATGGGGCGCTCCGAACAGGCCGCAAGTGCTTGGCAGCAGGCCGTCGCCAAGGAGCCCGACCACTGGGAGGCGCGCCTGGCACTGGCGCGGCTCTATCTGGATCAGAGTCGCTGGGACGAGGCCCGGGAACAGTTGGATGCCGTGGACCGAGGCGATCCCGAGAACCCGGAGGCCATGGATTTACGCCAGACGCTCACATCCCGGCAAGAGCTCGAGTATGAACGCTGAACGGAACACACCTGCTTTTTGAGGGGCGGATTTCTTATAAGATAATAGTGACCTACGGAGAGACTATGCGCGTTGCAGCACCGGAAGAGAAATCGCATGCCATTGGGGACACCCGACTGACTTACCTGGACTATGGCGGCGAAGGGCCGCCCCTGGTGATGCTGCACGCCACCGGCTTTCTGCCGTGGCTCTGGCATCCCCTGGCCCGGCGGTTGGCCGCCAAATATCGGGTGATTGCCCCCGCGATGTATGCGCATCGCCCCTCCGATCCCTACCGGGGCGGCTTGGCGTGGATGCAACTGGCCGAAGATCTGAAGCGGTTTTGCGGGGAGCTGAACATCGAGAACAGCACCCTGGTGGGCCACAGCATGGGAGCGGCGGTGGCCACCCTGGCCCATGCCGTGCTGGGGCTGCCGGCGGCCAAGCTGGTTTTGATCGAACCGATCTTTTTGCCCTCCGGCCTTTACGGTATAGATATTTCGGTGGATCAGCATCCTCTGGCCGCCAAGGCCGTCAAGCGTCGCAATCAGTGGCGCGACCGTGAGGAGGCCCGGCGCGATTTTAAATCCAAACCTTTCTTCCAGAGCTGGGACGAAGAGGTGCTGGAGCTTTATGTGGCACATGGACTGAGCGAGGACGGCGGCAACGGCATGCAGCTGACCTGCCCGCCGCTGCAGGAGGCGGCCCTGTTCATCGGCGGGTCCCATTTCGACCCCTGGCCGGTGTTGCCGTCGGTGGCCTGCCCGGCCCTGGTGGTGGAGGGCGAGACCAGCGAGAATCGGCCCTGGATCGATCTGCGGCGGGTCAGCGAACTGATTCCCCAGGGGCACTACGCCCTGGTCGCCGGGGTCGGACACCTGGTTCCCATGGAAAAGCCCCTGGAAACCACGCGTTTGATCGAGGCCTTCCTCCAGGCGGTGCCGCCGGCCTGAGCCGATGGGATAAAAGCCATCTCAAAATAAAAATTTTGGTTCAAAATCGCGGCGGAGGCAAATGTTAAACCGGAGACATATTCTAATATTTCGGGGAGTTAATATTTGCCTTCAACAAAGAGTTTGGGCCAAAAGATTATTTTGAGATGGCTTGTAGTCCTTGATAACGCGAAATTCGATGTACTATAGTAGGAGCTCTTTAGGCGGGAGGACCCCGCCGGAGGATGCCCAAGGGAATGCCTAAGGATAGGCCAAGGATTACCAAATGATCACCGGGTTCGAAAAAATTGTGGAAGAGCGCATCCGCAAAGCCCAGGCGGAGGGCGCCTTCGACAACCTGCCGGGCGCCGGCCAGCCATTGGATTTCTCACAAGATGCGCAGGTTCCCGAGGATTTGCGTTTGCCGTACAAGATCTTGAAGAATGCCGATTGCCTGCCGCCGGAGATCGCTCTGAAAAAAGAGATTCGCCAGACCGAGGAGCTGTTGGCCCAGATGCCCGACACGGCAGAGCGCTATACGACCCTGAAGAAACTCAATTTTTTGATCATGAAGTTCAATGCCGCAAGGCAAGGCAGCGCCCGCTTCGACATCCCCCAACAGTACATGGCCGAAATCACGGAACGGTTGTCGGCCCATCAAACCAAAACCAAAAGGTGAAGCCCGCTTTGGCGCGCCTCTTTGAATGTTGCCATGCCATCAATGAAAACAAATCCCCGCGACGGTCTTTTCAAAAGCATCGCGCTGGCCTACACGATTCTGATCATGCACGTGCTGCTCATCGCCGGACTGGGCTTGGTCGTGCTCTTTTTCGGCGGCCTGGTGCAAAACCTGGTCTGGATCGTACTGGGCGGCATGCTGCTGCTCGGGCTCTCCGGCTACCTTTTCTATCGCCGCATGCGCCGCGAAGGTCGATCCCTGGGCGAAGCATTGCGTTCCCCCATGTTCCAGGGCCGCTCCGTGGAGATCAGTTTCATGGGGGGCATGGCCAGCTTCCGATTGGGGGCGCCCACCACCCCTTCAAAGGCGCTGGACAGCGGCGATTCGCAGGAGCCCTTGCAATTGGAAGACCCTGAAAGCACGCGCATCCGCGACATTACCGCGCTGGCCCAGCTTATGGAGAAAAACCTGATTACGCCGGAGGAGTTCACCGCCGCCAAACGCAAGCTGTTGGGAGGCTGAGACTTTCGCCGGTCACACAAAGGAACATCGTCCTATGAAAAAGACCATTGCCTTGTTGTGCGGCGGCATCTCCTCGGAGCGGGAAGTCTCCCTCAAGAGCGGCGAACAAGTGCTTCAGGCCCTGGACAAGAACAAATACGAGGTGCGGCGCTACGACACCCAGACCGACCTGCCCAAACTGGTGGCCGAGGCCAAGCAGATCGATGCGGCCCTGATCATCCTGCACGGCTCTTACGGCGAGGACGGCACGGTGCAGGGGCTGCTGGAACTGCTGGATATTCCCTATCAGGGGGCCGGGGTTCTGGGCAGCGCCCTGGCCATGAACAAGCTGGCGGCCAAGCAGCTTTACGAACGGGCCGGCATTCCCGTGCCGCCCTACCTGGTGGCCCGGCGCAACGACGCGGTGAGCGCGGCGCATCTGGTCAAGCGGCTCGGGCTGCCGCTGGTGATCAAGCCGGTTGTGGGCGGATCGAGCATCGGCATGAGCATCGTGCGCGAGGCGGAGCAGATTCCCCCGGCGCTGACCAAGGCCTTCGATCAGGATGGCACCCTTCTGGTGGAGAGCTACATCAAGGGCATCGAAATCACCGCCGGCGTCCTGGGCAACGATAACCTGGAGGCGTTGCCGCTCATCGAGATTGTCCCTGACGCAAAACACGAGTTCTTCGATTACGTGGCCAAGTACACGGCCGGCGCCACCCAGGAGATCTGCCCGGCGCGCATCAGCCCGGCGCTCACCGAAAAGGCCCAATCTTACGCCCGCATGGCCCACCAGGCGCTCTTCTGCAAAGGCTACAGCCGCACCGACATGATGCTGCAAGGCGAAGATATTTTTGTATTGGAAACCAATACTATCCCTGGTATGACGCGCACCAGCCTGCTGCCCCAGGCGGCCCAGGTCGCAGGCATCTCGTTCAGCCAATTGCTCGACCGCCTGATCGAGCTCGGCATCCAAGCCCATCGTAACCGATAGAAGATTTTCGACAGCCGATTATGATTGTCACGCGATACAGCCATCTGGTGCAAATCTATCACGAATTGGGACCCGGGGATGCCTTCGTGGGCTTGATCCCGGCCTCGCCCCTGCGGGCGGCGCTGCTGACCGATCTGGCGGCCCGGGGCGTACGGCTGCTGCCGTCGGCCACGGCCCAGATGCTCAGCGCGTCCAAAGCCATGCAAGCTTTTGTCTTGGGGCCGTGGATGATGCCCCACACCCGGGTCATCACCCGGCGCAAAGGGCTGCTGGATGCCTTGACCGAATATAGCCGCCTGGGCATCACGGCCGCGGTGACCAAGGCCGAGCACCAGCACTGCGGCCATGGCGTGCGCCGCTGGAACGATCTGGAGACGCTTTATAACTGCCTGAGCCTGGACGACGGGCACTACCCTTTCGTGCTGCAACCCTTCATGGAAGTTGCGGCCGATGTGCGTGTCATCATGGTCGGCGACTACTGCGAGGCCTACGCGCGCCACAACCCCCATGGCTTTCGCATGAACCTGGCCGCGGGCGGCAGCAGTCAACCCTATGGCCTCCAAGCCGCGCAGCATGCCTTATGCTGCCGGGTGATGGCCCGCGGACAAATGCCCTATGCCCATATCGACCTGATCGTCACCCCAGCCGGAGATCCCTATCTTTCCGAGATCAGCCTGAATGGGGGCGCGCACGGAGCCAAGATCTCCAGGGAAGCGTTGGATCGGTTGAAGCATGAGCGGCTCTTGGCAATGGCGGGAGAAGAGGGCATGCAAGCAGAAAGCAGAAAGCGGAAAGTGGAAAGTTGAGGAATTCTACCCTATCTTTTAAGACTCTCGGACGGGGCATCCAACCAACAAAGGGAGGTCGAGAATGAATGTTCTGGTGATCGGCGGCGGCGGCCGCGAACATGCTTTGGTGTGGAAGATTCACCAGAGCCCGCTGGTGAAGAAGATCTACTGCGCCCCCGGCAACGCCGGCATCGGCGGCCTGGCCGAATGCGTGCCCATCGGCGCCGAGGAGATCGAACAGTTGCTGGCCTTTGCCCGCCGCCAGAAGATCGACCTGACCGTGGTCGGTCCCGAGGGGCCGCTCTCCGTGGGCATCGTCGACCGCTTTGAAAAAGAGGGGCTGCGCATCTTCGGCGCCAGCCGGAAAGCGGCCGCCATCGAAGCCAGCAAATCGTTTGCCAAATACATCATGAACAAATACGGCATCCCCACCGCCCAGGGGGCCACCTTCACCAGTTACAAACCGGCCGAAGCCTACGTCAAGAAAATGGGCGCGCCCATCGTGGTCAAGGCCGACGGCCTGGCCGCCGGCAAAGGGGTCATCGTCTGCACCACCGTGGCCCAGGCCCTTGCGGCCCTCAACCAGATTCTGGTGAAAAAAGAGTTCGGCGAAGCCGGCCGCCAGGTGGTGGTGGAAGAGTGCCTGCAGGGCGAGGAGGCCTCGTTCCTGGCCTTCACCGACGGCAAGACCGTGGTGCCGCTGCCCACCAGCCAGGATCACAAGGCGGTGTTCGATGACGATCAGGGCCCTAACACCGGTGGCATGGGAGCTTACTCGCCGGCGCCCGTGGTGGACAAATTCCTTCACGACCGCATCATGAAAGAGATCATGCTGCCCACCGTGCGCGGCATGGCTGCCGAAGGTTGCCCTTATAAAGGCGTGCTCTATGCCGGCCTGATGATCCACCGCGACCGTATCAAGGTGCTGGAGTTCAACGGCCGCTTCGGCGATCCCGAAGCCCAGCCGCTCCTCATGCGCCTGAAGAGCGATATCGTGCCCATCATGGAGGCGGTCATCGACGGCCGCCTGGACCAGTGCCGCCTGGAGATCGACCCGCGGGCCACGGTGTGCGTGGTGATGGCCTCGGGCGGCTATCCCGGGAAATATAAGAAGGGCGCTGTGATCAGCGGCCTGGACAAGGCCGCGCGCATGAAGGATGTGATGGTCTTTCACGCCGGAACAGTCCTGCGCGACAACGAAATTACCAGCAATGGCGGCCGGGTTTTGGGGGTGACGGCTCTGGGCGACACCGTGGCCCAGGCCATCGACAAAGCCTACCAGGCCGTGGCCAAGATCCGCTGGACCGACGTCCATTTTCGCAAGGACATCGGCCGCAAGGCATTGCGGCGCTTCCAGGTCAAGCCCCAGGTGGGCATCGTCATGGGCAGCGATTCGGACCTGCCGGTCATGGAAGGCGCGGTGGCCATGCTCAAGAAGTTCGGCATCCCCTTCGAGATGACCGTGGCCTCGGCCCACCGCACCCCCGAACGGGCCGCACGCTTTGCTGCCGAAGCGCGCCAGCGCGGTATCAAGGTGCTCATCGCCGGTGCCGGGCACGCGGCGCACCTGGCCGGCGCCCTGGCGGCCCAGACGATCTTGCCGATCATTGGGGTGCCCATCGACTCGTCCAGCTTGCAAGGCCTGGATGCCCTGCTCTCCACGGTGCAGATGCCGCCGGGCATTCCCGTGGCCACCGTGGCCGTGGGCAAGCCGGGGGCCACCAACGCCGGCATCCTGGCGGCCCAGATGTTGGCCCTGGCCGACGCCGATATTGCCGCCCGGCTGGAGGAGTACAAGCAGGAGATGGCGGCCCAGGTGGAAAGAAAGGCCAAAGCCCTTGAAGACTATCGCTAGAATCAAAGCCATCGATCCCCAGCGGTTGGACCGGCGCATCATCGCGCGGGCCGCGGAGATCATCCAGCGCGGCGCGGTGGTGGTTTTTCCCACCAGCGGCCTTTACGGCCTGGCCGCGGATGCTTTCAATGCCCGGGCCGTGACGCGGATTTTCGATCTCAAAGGCCGCAATCCGTCCAAACCCTTGCTGGTGCTGGTGGATTCGCCCGAAATGGCCAGTCGCGTGGCCCAGTCGCCCAGCGCCCTGGCACGTCATCTCATGACCTGCTTCTGGCCGGGCAAAGTCACCTTGGTGGTGCCGGCCCTACCCGATCTGCCCCCGGGGCTGACCGCCCCCGACGGCACCATCGGCGTGCGCCAGGTGGCCCATCCGGTGGCCGCGGCCCTGGTGCGGGCCTTGGGCGGGCCGATCACCGGCACCAGCGCCAATCTCTCCGGCACCGGCGGTTGCGCCGCAGTGGCCGGACTGGACCCGGCGATTCGCACCGCCGTAGACCTGGTGATCGATGCCGGCCCGTTGGTCGGCCATCCGGGCTCCACGGTGGTGGAAGTAAAAGAGCAGCGGGTCACGATCCTCAGGGAAGGGGTCGTGCCCCGCGCCCAAATCATGGCCGCGGTAGAACAATTTGCCGCCGCAACATATTGACAAGCAAGGGCAAGTTACGTATAAGTGCGCGAATTCGCCGGAGTGGTGAAATAGGTAAACGCAGCGGACTCAAAATCCGCCGGGCGCAAGCCCTTGTCGGTTCGATTCCGACCTCCGGCACCAACGAAAATCAGAAGGCAACCGTTATGGGTTGCCTTTTTTCTATGTATTCCATCGGTCTCTGCAGGGGGAGGTGCCTCAGGGCGAAAGGTGCTGCACGGCAAGGGTGCGGGGGCCGATGGCGGTGACCTTGAAGCGTTCGTCGACCAGGCGGAATTCTTTGCGGGATTCTTTTTCGCTCAATTCATGGGAATAGGCGAAAGTGGGGTCCAGGGCAGGGATGATCACATCCAGCCGAAATTTGCCGGCGCCGACGGCGCCGCGGTAGATAATCTCCAATCCGGCAATCGCGACCCTTTCGTTGAGAGGCAGGATCAGGTGCCCCGCAGGCCAGGAAACGGTTCGACTGAATTCATCGTTCAATATCGGACGGGGCTTCCGCATGGCGCTCTCGTAGTCAAAGTCCCAGCTCCAACCGAAACCGGGAGAAGGGTTTCGCTTTTCGAGGGGCAGGGGCTGCTGAACGGGCAGGGCCAAAAAGACCGCCAGCACGATGCCCCCCGCGGCAGCCAACGTCAGGCTGCGCAGGTGGTATGATTGACTATCTTCCATGTTGATTTTCCACACCCGCCGGTGTTCGACGACATACGGCGTCGGATGCAACGCGGCTGCCGACACCGTCGCCATCCGGCGGGGAGTCACAAGACTATTCCAGGGCGTCGATCTGCTTCTGCAGTTCGTTGATTAGATTGTCGCGCATGCCCTGGCTGAAAGTGGGGCTCAGGGCGCGCTTGTTGAGCTCATCGATCTGCTGTTGCAGGCGATCGCGTTGGGCCTTGATCTTTGCCTCGCGCTTTTCTTCGGCCCGGCGTTCGGCCTCAGCCTTGCGCTCGGCTTCTTGCTCCGCCCGGCGCTGCTCGGCTTCACGGTTCTCCTGCGCCACTTGATCGAACATTTGCTGGAGCCCCTCGCGATTTTGATCTTCGGCGCCGGCGGCCTCTCCTTGGATTGTTTCAAACGACTCAACGTCGGTGGGGGGTTGATCGCTGAAGCGTTTGACACCGTCCTTATCGGTCCAAATGTAGATCGTGTCGCCGAAGACAGGGGTGGTCAGCAGCAAAACGATAAGCGTGGCGGTCATCCAGTTTTGCATAGGTCCTCCTTAAGTCGTGCCGCTGGGCGATGTCGCGGTGGTTTTCTGAAGAATGCATGGAAGCGGCCCTGGAATGCAAGCCCAAAGATAAGCACTGGCTTTTTAATGGGAATCGGCTTGAAAATATTGTATGAACCACCGGAAAGTTCACGAGATCAAAGGCCGTTCCACCTCGGGAAAAGGCAGCAGCCATGAAAATTGCCATTGTTCAAATCAATCCGGTCATTGGAGATTTCAAACGCCAGTTCGCGCGCATCACCGCCGCCTGCGACCAGGCCTTGAAAGATGGGTGCGATTTGGCCGTCTTTCCCGAACTGGTGCTCTGCGGCTATCCGCCCCGGGATCTTTTGGAGCAGCATGGTTTCGTGGAGGCCAACCACGCCTGTCTGGAACGGTTGCTGGTCGATGTGCGCGGCATCGGGGTCGTCTGCGGTCTTGTGACCGCCAACCCGGCCGATACCGGCAAGCCATTGTTCAACACTGCCGTGCTTTTTGAAGATGGACGGCTGCTGCACGAGGTCCACAAGCAATTGCTGCCCACCTACGATGTATTTGACGAGCGGCGCCATTTCGAACCGGGCCAGCCCAGCCGGCCCTTCGCCTACAAGGGCCATCGGATCGGGCTGACCATCTGTGAAGATGCCTGGAACGACAAGGATGTTTTTCGGCGGCGGCTCTACGCCCTCGATCCGGTGAGCCAACTGGCGGGCGAGGGGGCCGACCTGCTGATCAATATCGCGGCCTCGCCTTTTCATATGGGCAAGCGTGCCTTTCGGGACGGCCTGCTTTCAAATTTGGCCGCCAAGCACAAAATGCCCCTGGTGTTCGCCAACCAGGTGGGGGGCAACGATCACATCCTTTTTGAAGGCGTCAGCGCCGCTTTCGACACCCACGGCCGGCTGGCGGTCCGGTGCCGGGATTTTGAAGAGGATTATGTCGTCTTCGATACCGGCAGCGGCCGGGGCGAGTCGCACCCCGTGGCCGTTTCGGATGTCCAGGCAGTGCTGCGGGCGTTGGTGATGGGCACCCGGGATTACGTTACCAAATGCGGTTTCAAAAAAGTGGTAATAGGACTTTCCGGCGGCGTGGATTCGGCCCTGGTGAGCTACATCGCCGTCCAGGCCCTGGGCGCCGAGAATGTGGCCACGGTCTTCATGCCGTCGCGTTTCACCAGTCCCGACAACTTCGAGGATACCCGGCAACTGGCCGACAACCTGGGGATCTCCTATGACATCATACCCATTGAGAAAATTTACACCGATTTTGTGAAGCTGCTGCGGCCCCAGGCCGATCCCGATGATCTGACCCTCACCGAACAAAATGTCCAGGCGCGCATCCGGGGCACCCTGCTCATGGGCATCTCCAACCGCGACGGCTGCATGGTGCTTTCCACCGGCAACAAAAGCGAACTGGCCGTGGGCTACTGCACCCTCTACGGCGACATGAACGGCGGGCTGGCGGTCATTTCGGATGTCCATAAGACCCTGGTCTACGAGATCTGCCGCCAGATCAACCACTCCGGCGAGATCATCCCCCGGCGCATCCTGGAAAAGGCCCCCTCGGCCGAACTCAAACCCAACCAGACCGACCAGGACGACCTGCCGCCTTACGAGCGTCTGGACGCCATTCTCAAAGGCTATGTGGAAGAGGCGCGCTCGGCCGACGAGCTGATCGCCGCCGGGCACGACGCCCGTGTGGTGGCCGACGTCATCGCCCGGGTGGACCGCAACGAATACAAACGGCACCAGGCGGCCCCTGGTTTGAAGGTCACGGCCAAGGCCTTCGGCGAAGGGCGTCGCTATCCCTTGGCCAAGCGCTTCAATCCTCTATGAGCACTGTTCCCACCGGTCTGCGCTCAAGTGTCCTCGGTTTTCGCCGATATTCCTGATGGAGCTCAAGTATATGGGAACAGGTGGAGACATGGGGCGGAGTGCATTGGATGTTCTGGGGGTGGTGCTGGTGGCTTGTGTCGTGCTTTTGGCCGCGGGCGTCGAAGGCGTTGCCGCAGGCCCCTCGGCCAGTGAGTCAAGCGAGCCGCTGGTGATTCGCTTCGAAAGCGGCCAAAAGTCCCTCAACGCAACCCATCGGGCCGCGATCCAGCGGCTGCTGTCCGGCCGGAAGCCTGGACCGGAAAAGAAGCTCCTGGTCCTTGGGTACAGCGACGGCCGCGGCAACCCCAAGCAGAACATGCAGATATCCCAGCAACGGGCCGAGGCGGTGCGCAAGGAAATCATCCGCGCTTGGGGCGCTGACCCGCGGCATGTCCTGGCGGTCGGTCGGGGGATGAAGAGCCCGGTCGGTGACGATCGTCAACCCCAAGGACGGGCCCGTAACCGACGGGTGGAGATTTATTGGACCCAGCCCATGGATTCCAGCGGAAAGCCCGTTGCCGAACGCATCATCGTTTCGCCCGCTGTGGCCGCCATGGTGCAGGAGGCGCGCGCCCTGGTCCGGCGTCGGCAGTTGATCGAGGCGGTGCGCGTGCTGGAACAGGCGCGCGCCCAAGGCGGAGAAGGGGACGGCCATTGGCAGGCCGTCTATGGGGTTGCCGGATTTTACGCGGGAATGAGCGCCCAAATCGTTAAAACCCATCTGCACACGGCCCTGGAACTGGACCCGTTCAATCAAGAGGCGCGCGACTATCTCGGCCGCATCACGGCCAGGGAAAAGGTGGCCGACGGTATCGTGGGGGACCACATGGGGCGCAGCGAACAGGATCCCATCCCCGTCTCCAGCGACGCCCAGGTGCATGAATACTTGCAACTATTCGGCGTGCAACCACTCTCCAGGCAACGATCATTGACTCGGCCGGAGGAGGCCTGGTACTGTCGGGACCATCAAGGTCGCCAGGTGGTTTATTATTTCGATCGCTCCCGGGTCTACGCTTGGGCCTTTGCCCGCAATGGATCCGACATGCCCGACCCGAAGAGTGGCCGAGCACCACTTCCGGTCTCTGTCGACAATCCGTAATAGACTTTTCTTTTCTATCCCATCGTTAATGCTGCCACCACAAACTTTGTGTGTCTATCCGTGATCTTTTATCAAATTCTTCTTGATTTCACCGGAAAAGATGATAAGGTGCGTTTAATCAATAAAGCACCACCTTAGTTGGTGGTCAGTTTCAAATGCTTAAGGAAAGTCCCGCAAAACCAGTCTGGCATCCTCAAGTTTGAAGCTTTGAGAATTTTTAAGAAAGGAGGATGTTACCATGCCAAACGGTACAGTTAAGTGGTTTAATAGCAGCAAGGGCTACGGCTTCATCGAGCAGGAAAACGGCGGACCGGATGTTTTCGTTCATCATTCCGGGATCAACGCGGCCGGCTTCAAATCGCTGAATGAAGGCGAAAAAGTGGCTTTCGACATCCAACAAGGCCCCAAGGGCCCGTCGGCAGTCAACGTGACCGTGCGCTAATTTCCAGTCTCGGTTGATTCATTAAGGGCATGCCTTTCTAACAGAGGGCATGCCCTTTGTATTTTTTCAGCAACCATTTCCGATCTACTGCGGCCGACCTGGCCCGATCTGCAGTTCGCGCAAAGTTTTCACGTCAGGTCTGCGCGCCCACCGATTTGATCAGCGGCCCATCGATGCTTTCCGGACCACCGCCAGGAGGACCCAAAGCGAAGTAGTTCATCATCTCTTCCCATGATCCTCACCCTTAAAAAAAATCTCGATGGCCTGGCCGATCTGCCTCCACGGAAAGCTAAGCAGAAGCGTTGGTTGATGTCACCGCCTGTTTGAAGGGCACAAAAAGCCGACCCTGGTGCGTGTCTCGGATCGCGAACTGCCGTTGGATCAAATCAAGGGTCTGCGCCTTTGCAAGTGCCCATTGGGGGGCTACCAGCTCGGTGCGGTGCGGGTCTCCGGTCAGGCGCTGGATCACCATCCCAGGCGGAAGTCTTTCTATCAGATCGCACACCAGCGTTACATATGCTTCCTGCGTCAAACACGTGTAGGCCCCCGAGCGATACAATGCTTCCATGGGGGTGCCGCGAACAACATAGAGCAGGTGCAGCTTTACGCCGTCGATGGGCAGCCGGGCGATATATTCGGCCGTGGCGCGCATCTGATCGGCGTCTTCGCCGGGCAAGCCTAATATGATATGGGCGCAGATCAGAATGCCGCGGCCCGCAGTGGCCAGTACCGTATTCTGGAAGGTCGCTTCATTGTGGCCACGGTTGATGCGCGCCAGGGTGACATCGTGGGAGGATTGCAATCCATACTCGACCCACACGAGGGTGCGCTGTGCGTAGCTCTCCAAAAGGCTGAGCACGGAGGCATCCACGCAATCCGGCCGGGTACCGATCGCCAGACCTACAATTCCCTCGACGGCCAATGCTTCGTCGTACATCGCCCGGAGATGTTCCAAAGGGGCATAGGTGTTGGAATAGGATTGGAAGTAGGCGATGAACTTCTTAGCCTTGAACCTCCGGGCCACGGCGGCTTTAGCCGCCTCGAGCTGGCCTTTAATGGATAAACCGCGGGCATGGGCGCCGCTTCCGGAGCCCTTGGCATTGCAATAGATGCAGCCGCCGGTGCCCACGCGGCCGTCTCGGTTGGGGCACGTCAGGCCGGCGTCCACTGCCAGCTTGTGAACCCGCACGCCGAAACGCTGGCGCAAATAGCTGTTCAGGTCTAAATAACGTGGTTGCATGATCTGCTCGGGTTGGTCGCTTTTCAGGTTTTTATAAGTGTTTGGCGACCAAGACAACCTTAAAAGCATGGGGTGCTTCAGGACGGCTGCACCACAGGCAGGCACGGTTCCGTATCGCAATGGATCACTTCCACCGTGAGATGGGCCAGATCGTGCACGGGGGCCAGCAGCCGCTTGTAGTATTCAGGGGGTTGCGGAAAATGGGTCACCACTGAAATGATGGCGGCCAGTTGGTTGGCGCTGATCTTCCAAAGATGCAGGTCGGCGATGCGGTTGTCGGCATCCGATTCGATGAGCCCATAGATGTGCTCGACCGTATGCGCGTCAAAGTCTCGGTCCAAGAGGATCTTGGCCGTATCCCGCAACAGCCCCCAGGCCCATTTGGAGATGATGACCGCGCCCACAATGCCCATCAGCGCATCCAGCCAGATCCAGTTCCAGATTTTGCCGGCAGCCAATGCCGCGATGGCCAGCAGCGAAGTGACCGCATCGGCCAGCACGTGCAGGTAGGCACTGCGCATGTTGTGGTCATGATGGGGATGAGGATGGTCATGATCCTCATTGGGGTGGGCGCCATCCTCTCGATCGTGGGGATGGTGGGATTGGAGCAGCAGGGCGCTGGCCAGGTTGACCGCCAAGCCGATGACCGCCACCACCAGGGCCTCGTTGAACCGGATCGGCTGGGGATCGAAGAGCCGCTGCACCGATTCGAAAGCCATCAGCAGCGCCACCACGGCCAGTACCACGGCACTGGTAAACCCGCCCAACACCCCCACCTTGCCGGTGCCGAAGGTAAAGCGCCGATCCCGGGCGTAGGTCCGTGCGAAGTAATAGGCCACGGCGGTGATGCCCAGCGCCGCGGCATGGGTGCCCATGTGCCAGCCGTCGGCCAGCAGGGCCATGGAGCCATAGAGCATGCCGGTGACGATTTCCAGCGCCATGGTGGTTACGGTCAGACCCACGACCCACAGCACTTTGCGCTCGGCGGAGCGATCGTGCAATTCGAACTGGTGACGGTGTTTCCAGCGGTCCATGGTGTAAATGTGCATGCTCGATGCTCCTTGAATGAATCGCCGCGGTTCAACGGCATTGAAGCCGGAATTTTGGGCATGGATCAGGCGATGTCAAACCGGCTGCTTTGCTACCCGGTGGTTAATGCGGCGACTACTGCGCCGATCCTGTGCTCGAGGGTCTGCTCGGCCCGGCGCAACGTTTCGACCGAATCGAAGGCCGAGACCAATTCGCGCAGGATTGGGTTGTAGGCGGAAGCGGCCACGCCGAGGCGGTGGTAATCGATCATCGGCTTGGCGTAGCTCACGTCGAAGAAAAAGTGGTGGCAAGCGGTGTCGGCCTGGGGCGGACGATAGGGCCAGGTGAGTTTGAGCCCCAGGAGTGCGGCCAGGGCGTGGCCGGCCGCGGGCCTGTTTTCAAAAAGCGTCGGTTCCACGTGTCGGCCGAGGCGGACCTCGATCTGGTGGAACAGGGCGCTGAGCAGGTCGGTTTCGGTCACCACCAGGCCATACAGATGCCAATCGTCGAGTGCGGCGCGCACAATCCGCTTATACCGCGGCGCCAGGCCATGGGTGGTGGGGCAAAAATAGGTCCGGCACGCCAGTCCGCCGTAATAGCTCAGCCCCCTGAAGTCCACCCCTTGATTGCCATCGGCCAGGGGGTGCAGCAAGCAGCCCACCCGACTGCCGGCTGCTCCGATCAGGCCGATGAACGGGCAGTGGTGGAATTGCGGAAAGGGGCGTTCCTGGCTCTCGATTTGCGCGTTCTGCAGGGCGAAGCCATCGATGCCCTCGGGGGTGCGCGCCACCCGGGCAAAGCGGCGGGTGCGGTCACCGAGCATCGCCGCCATGTGCTCCCGGGAGGTGTCGGCCACATTGTAGAGCCCGCAGCAGGCGCCGCACGAGATCCTTGCATTCACCTGGCAGAGGTACACCCCGCCGGGTACGGTTGCATCCAGGGCACTTAATAAATGATCGGCGTCAGTCACTTTGGTTTTCCCATTTCAGGCATAGGCACGAAAGCATCGTTAAGTGAGGGGGGCATAACATAGCCCACACGGTGTGTCACGCGGTTGAATGCCATCAATAAGTCTCGACGGTCGCATGGCACCGGTTTCGGTGTCGGTATCTTTTGGGATGGGTTACTGGGCAGGCAGTTGGCTTCGGAATTCAGCCAAGACCGTATCGATGGATATGGCGAAGCCCAAGCCTTCGAACTTGTGGGTCAACTGCTTAAAGGTATTGACGCCCAGCACCCGGCCTTCGGCCGAGACCAGGGGGCCGCCGCTGTTTCCGGGGTAGATCTGGGCATTGGTCTGCAAGAAGCCTTGCTGGAAACCGGAGAAGATTCCCGAAGTAACCGAGTTGTGCAGCATGGCCGGATTGCCGATGGCATACACCGGGTCGCTCTGGGCCAAGGCGCGCGGGGCGCCGGGGGCGAGCACCGGGGTTTGGTAGCCGTCCAGCTTGAGCAGCGCCAGATCGTGGTCGGCGCTCACCTGCATCAAACGGGCATACAATTCGGTTTTATCGGCCAGAACGATGGTGAAGCTCTGCGCCAGGTCCGCCACGCTCTTGCTGTAGTCGTAGCTTTGACGGCCTTCCTGAAAGCGTTTCTTCTCCTGCTCGTACTTTTTCAGGCGCTGCTCGAAATCCGCTGCCCACTGCTCGTATCGTTGGCGATTGGCCTCGTAATCGGCCTGCATGGCCTGGCGGCGATCCGAGTGGGGTTCGGCGCCGGCCTGGGCTTTCAGACGATCCAACTGCCCTTTGGCATTTTCCAAACGCTCCCGTTCTTGGCGGAACTGACGATCGTACGTGTCGATGCGCGCTTCGGCTTGCTGGAATTTGCTTTCGGTCGCCTGGTTGTTTTGAGATGTGCTGCGCACCACGTGCTTGTTGGTGACGATATGGCCCTGGGTGGAGATGAAAAAGCCGCTGCCGTACCCGATGCTGCTCTTGACGGCGACGGTGGCCGCCGTGGCCTTTTCGATGGCGTTGCGCGCGGGGTAATCGGTCAGCAAAGGCGTGCCCGCCGCGCCTGAACCCGTCGAACCCGGGCCGCTCTCTTCCAGTTCCTGGCTCTCCGCAGGGAGATCCGCCGGGGGCGTGTCGGTGTAGTACCACACTCCGTTGCGCTGATATTTGTAGATTTTGGCAGCACAAGGGGTAGGCAGTAGGCTCATCCAGAGGATACAAATGCAAAGAACGGCCCAAACCCGGCGGCGGTCGTGGCTGGAGAAATAGACTCCGTCGCGGGTATTGGGCCAGAATTTTCGATAATCGATCTGCATGACCTGCCTCAACTCGGTTTACGACCTTATATCGGCAGTATGCGATCCGATCATGAGGGCCTGCGTCAGGCCGTCTTTTGGGACGCGGCCATGCCCAGCGCGAAGGCCTTGAGATTGACCGGGGCCAGGTCCGCCTTGGTCTTGGTGCGGATGGCGGCTTGCACCTGGTCGGCCGTAATCGGCAGCAGGCCGGTCTGGATCAGGGCGCCCAGCAGCACCATGTTCAGGGCCATGACATTGCCGGCTTCCTTGGCCAGGGCCACGGCGTCAAAGGCGATCAATTGTCTGGTTTTCTCCCGGATCAGGGATTGGACCTGGTCCAGGTCGGGGTAGACGCCCCGGCCGATGGCCACGGTAAAGGGGGGCAACGGCGCCAGGTTGGTGATCACCACCGTGTCACGGTGGCATTTGCCCAGGGCCCGCAGGGTCTCCGAGGGTTCGAAGCCGACCAGGATGTCGGCCTCGCCGTCGGAAATCAGGCTGCTGCCGGCCTGGCCCACCACCACGGCCGACTCCACCACCCCGCCGCGCTGGGCCATGCCGTGAATTTCACTCATGCGCACGGGCACGCCGGCCGCCAGAGCCGCTTCGCCCAATACTTTGGAGGCCAGCAGATTGCCCTGGCCGCCCACTGCCACGATGATCAATCGAATCGTATTCATATCCATCTTCACCCTTCAGCCTTTACTCTGACAATCGCATTCTCGGGACAGATCTGGGCGCACACGGCGCATCCCACGCAGGCATTGGCATCGATGCGCACCTTGTCGCCTTCCAGATAAAATGCCGGACAGGCCAGGGCGCTGATGCAGTCGCGGTGGTTCTTGCAGCGCTCCGAAATCTTGAACGGTCGCTGCTTGGGCTGTTTCAGGGAGCGGGCATACAGGGTGCAGATTTCCTGGGAGATGATCACCGAGACCCCTTTGTGGTCCAGGGCCGCCTTGATGGCCGCGATGCTTTTTTTGACCTTGAACGGTTCGATCACCGTGACATGCGAGACGCCCACGGCGCGCACCACGGCTTCGATGGAGATGCGGTTAAAGCCTTCCATCTTCAAGGCCGCCATGTCCACGCCCGGGTGGGGTTGATGGCCGGTCATGGCCGTAGTGCCGTTGTCCAGGATCACCAGGGTGAAGTTATGGTTGTTGTAGACCGCATTGACCAATCCGGTCATGCCCGAGTGGAAGAAGGTGGAGTCGCCGATGAAGGCGATGGTCTTCTGGTCCGTGGCCCTGGACAAGCCGCAGGCCGAGCTGATCGACGACCCCATGCAGATCAGAAAGTCGCCCATGTTCAGGGGCGGCAGGAATCCCAGGGTGTAACAGCCGATGTCATTGGGATAGATGGTGTCCAGGCCTTCGGCCGCCTTCTTGACCGCATAGAAGGTGGCCCGGTGGGAGCAGCCGGCGCACAGGTTGGGCGGCCGCGCCGGGATTTCGGGAACGTCGGAAAGATCGAGCTTGGCCTTCGCCTGATGAGTCAATCCGAAATAGGCGGCCAGCACCCGGCGCACCAGGGCCGGATCGTATTCGTAGAGGCGTGAAAAGAGATCGGCGCGTTTGCCGTGAATGGGCAGAGTCAGGCCGGCCTCCTGGGCGATGGCCTTGACCGCCTCTTCCATGAACGGCTCGCCCTCTTCGACCACCAGCACCTTTTCGCAGCTCTGCAGAAAGGCTTTCACCCGCTCGACCGGCAGGGGGTTGGACATGCCCAGGCGCAGGATCTTGATGCGGTCGGCGGCGTTCAGGTCGCCGATGGCGTCCTGGACATAATTGAGGCTGACCCCGTTGCACACCACGCCCCATGCGCCCTGGCCGCTGGTTTGATTGAAGGCACTTTGTTCCGAGATGGCCGCGGCTTTTTCCAGGTTGGCCAGCAGCTTGACGTGCAGCTTGCGTGAGACGGCCGGCACGGTCACGTAGTTCATGGGATCTTTGGTGAAATGGCCTTTGGTCACCGGCTTTTTCAAGGCGCCCAAACGCACGAAACCGCTGGAGTGGTTGATGCGCGTGGTCGTGCGCAGGATGACCGGCTCCTGCAACTGCTCGGAGAGGTCGAAAGCCGCGCGCATCATCTCCAGGGCCTCTTGCACCGTAGAGGGCTCGAGCATGGGCAGTCCGGCCATCTTGGCGTAATAGCGGTTGTCCTGCTCATTCTGACTGGAGAACATGGCCGGGTCATCGGCCGAGAGGATCACCAGACCGCCCTTGACGCCCACATAGGCCAGGGTCATGAGCGGGTCGGCGGCCACGTTGAGCCCCACATGCTTCATCATGCACAGGGTGCGCAATCCGGCATTGGCCGCACCGGCCGCCACTTCCAGGGCCACCTTTTCGTTGGTGCTGTATTCGAAATAGAGGTCGCTCTGGCGGGAGATTTGAAACAGGTTCAGCGAGATTTCGGAAGAGGGGGTGCCGGGATAGGTGGTGGCAAAGGCCACGCCGGCTTCCAGGGCGCCCCGGGCAATGGCTTCGTTGCCCAGCAGCAGTAGGGTTGTCCCCGGTTCATCCACAAGCAGTTTGTGCATCGCAATTCCTCCGGCCTTAGGAGCCTGTTGGCGTTTTTCTGGTCCCATCATAAAAACGGCCGCCCGCCGAGGGTATGGCGAGGGGCGCGTTCCGGGCACCATGGCACGCTTTGGACCATTTGTCCAGATCCTGGCCGGATAGTAACGGCGCTGCTCATAGAGCACCTGACTTCATCCATGTGCTCCTGGAGTTTCAGACGCCGCTTAAAATTCTTCAAGTCGATATCGTCGCGCACGATCCGTTACCTCATCTATTGGATTGCAATTGCAGGTTTTTGCATCAAGGCTACATTTTTGACCGGAATTTCGCAGGTCCAACCGAACTGATGGGCAATGTAACGCAGGGTTGCGTCGCGATAAAACACCACATGGGTTGGATCGCGGCGGTAGTGCCATTGTGCGAAACGATCGTCATTCGTTTGAAAACAGGTCATGAGAGCCAGCCAGCCGCCGGGACGCAGCATCCGATCGAACCGGACGAACTCCTCGGCCGGCCGATGAAAGTGTTCAATGGTCTCCGTGCAGGTGATGAAATCGTAAATGTCTTCAAGTGGGCTCGGGTCCGGGAAAAAGAGCGGATCGAACAAATGCATCTGGTAACCGGCTTCGCGAAGCATGCAGGCCAACGCAGGTCCCGGGCCACACCCGAAATCAAGCCCCTTGGCTTGCGACGGCAGCCGGCACAGCAGCGGTTCAGTGAGCTTCGATAAAAACAGACGATACTTTATATCCGCGGGGTCGTTTTGGTGCTGACGATAGAGCGCATGCTCCTCTTCTTTCGATAACCGTTGCGCCGGATTCAGATAAGTTGCCTTACAAGATTTGCACCTTCGGTAACTGTCCCCATCCACGACGACCAGGAACTCGGCCGAGAAGGAATTGCACACAATGCAGCGACGTTTTACACCCCCGGCGTGAAAAATTGATTTTTTCATCTTAAACCTTCTAAACATCCCTTCCTCTAAAAAACACATTGTATGTTGGGAAGCGCAAAAGACAAAGCAAAGAAACCCGATAATCCATATCATGAGGAGCCTTACTTGAACGCGCACCCGTAAAAATAGATTCCCTTTCACCGATGGAAATGGTATCCAACGCCCTCGTTTTCGAACCGCGGGATTCGTTCCCGTGGTTTTTTATTTATTGGAAAGGAAATTAAACCACCGTGATTTGCGCAAACAATGTCACCCTTGCTTACGGCAAGCGCGTTCTGTTCAAGGACGTCAATATAAAATTTGCACCGGGCAACTGTTATGGCCTGATCGGTGCCAACGGCGCGGGCAAGTCCACCTTTCTGAAGATCCTGGCCGGCGATATCGAATCGGATTCGGGCACCATCTCCGTGGGCGCCAAGGAGCGCATCGCGGTGTTAAGGCAGGATCACTTTGCCTTCGACGAAGAGACGGTTCTGGACACCGTGATCATGGGCCATCCCAAGCTGCACCGGGTTATCGCCGAGCGCGAGGCCATCTACGCCAAGCCCGATTTTTCGGAGGCCGACGGCATCCGGGCCAGCGAACTCGAGGTCATTTTTGCGGAGATGAACGGCTATGAGGCGGAGTCGGAGGCGGCCGTGCTCTTAAAAAGCCTGGCCATTGCCGAAGGGCTGAACCCGAAAAAGATGAAGGAACTCGAGGGCGGGGAAAAAGTGCGCGTGCTTTTGGCCCAGGCCCTGTTCGGCAACCCGGATGTCCTGCTGCTGGACGAGCCCACCAACAACCTGGACATCCAGTCCATTGCCTGGCTGGAGGAGTTTCTCTTCCGTTTCCAGAATACGGTCATCGTGGTCTCCCATGACCGCCATTTCATGAACCAGGTGTGCACCCATATCGCCGATATCGATTTCGGCAAGATTTCGGTCTACCATGGGAACTATGATTTCTGGTATCAGGCCAGCCACCTGCACCTGAAGCAGAAGTTGGCCGAAAACAAGAAGAGCACCGAGCGGGCCAATGAACTCAAGGCCTTTATCCAGCGCTTCAGCGCCAATGCCTCCAAATCCAAGCAGGCCACCTCGCGCAAGAAGCTGCTGGAAAAGCTCACCGTCGAGGATCTGCCGGTCTCCTCCCGAAAATACCCGTTTATCGGTTTCAAGCCCCAGCGCCCCTGCGGCAAGGCGATTCTGAAAGTCGAGGGGCTTTCCAAGACCATCGATGGCGAAAAGGTGCTGGACAATGTGAGTTTCACGGTCAACAGCGGGGATAAGATCGCCTTCATCGGCGGCAGCCCCTTGGCCAAGACGACCCTGTTTCAGATCCTGACCGGGGAGATGGCGCCGGACAACGGCACGTTCAATTGGGGCCTGACCATCACCCACGCCTATTTTCCCAAGGAACACAGTGCCTATTTCAACGGCGACCTGAGCCTGATCGAATGGCTGCTGCAGTTTGGGCCGCCCACCGAGGGCGAGAGCTTCGCCCGCTCCTTCCTGGGCCGCATGCTCTTTTCGGGCGAGGATGCCGTAAAAAAGATCGGCGTGCTCTCGGGCGGAGAGCGGGTGCGCTGCATGCTCTCGCGGATGATGCTGTCGGATGCCAATGTCTTGATGTTGGATGAACCCACCAACCATTTGGATCTGGAATCGATCACGGCCTTGAACAACAGCCTGCTCGATTTTCCCGAGGTGATTCTGTTCACCTCCCATGATCGCGAGTTCTTGAACACGGTGGTCAATCGGATCATCGAGCTCACCCCCGGGGGCGTGATCGATCGGCTCATGACTTTCGACGAGTATCTTGAAAGTCCGGAAGTCGAAAAGACGCGCGAAGCCATGCTGCTCAAGGCCGCTTGAGCAGGCTTGCTTCAGCAGGCGATCACGGCGCTTGTCTGATACCGATCATGAAGACGCCGTTTGCACGCAGGAAGAGCTCTCCGTCGGCGCTGACGATGCCGGCGCGATCACCATCTATATATAATGTTCCGTCCGGCGATACCGAATATTCGGAACCGCCGTCGCGGGGGATATGGGAGCTTTCGATGACCTCGGAGGTGAGCCCGCCGGCACCATCGAAGCCCATGCGGTAGCGTGCCGTCGATACGGTTCCGGCAAAGGGGGCGATCATGCAGACCATGTAGCTGCCGCTGAGCACGGCGGTGCTCATTCCCGCTGATCGCCGGATGCCCACGCGGAACACATAATCCCCATCGTCATCGTCATTTTCAGCAATGGTGACCGACAGGAAGGTGTTGCCGTTCAGACCCACGAGTCCGGTCTGCGAATAAGAATCGTCTTCGTCTTCTCGGGTGGATAGCGTTCCATCGTCCTGCACGGTATACTGCCACTCAGATGAATCGTTCCCGTTGAAATCGCCCACTTCGAGCAAGCCCTGTCCATCGGCGCTCACCAGTATCAAGCGGGAAGCGATGTCGGCGCCGTCTGAGGTGAGCTGACCGGTAACATAGTCTCCAAATAGAGCGGCATTGGACAGTCCGGATGATGTCCGCAAATTGAATTCCATGGACAGGCCATCGAAATACCCCGTTTCCACTAAAGCGAAGTAATTGCCGCTCCGGCCGACGATGCCCCGCTCCTCACCATCCACGGTAAGCGTGCCATCGGCGGCCACAGCATAAACAAAGCCACCATTAAGGCCCGAAAGCAGTGACTGCCACTGAGCACTGCCCGCGCCATCGGCTTCAAGGCGGATGCGATCCATCCAGACGCCGCCGAAAACTTCGACTTCGGTCTTGCCGGAGATGTAGGTGCCGCTCAACAGCGTCACTCCCCCCGAGCTTGAACCACTGCTGGTGGAGGAGCTCGAGCTGCTGCTCGACGAGGCGCTCGAACTCGAACTGCTGCTTGACGAGGAGCTCGAGCTGCTGCCCGTGGAGGAGCTTGAGCTCGAAGAGCTGCTCGACGAGGAGCTCGAACTTGAGGTTCCGCTCGGATTGGGGTTTTGATCCTCACTCAGGGAGGGGTTGCTCCTATTGCCGCATCCGTTCATCAACAACAAGCTCATTGCGATGGTCCCCACCAGCATCCATTTGAACCTGGATTGCTTTTGCATCGATTACCTCCTTTGGTTTATGTCCAAGTCAATGAAATCAAATTGATTTCATCTTGTCCGGCATCTGGCCAGAAGGTCCCCACAAAGGTGTTTTGGGACTTCGCTTGGCATAAGAGATTTTCTGGAAGGTTTGAGAACGACGCTCGGTAATCGAGGAGCTGAGTATTCGAGATGATAATCAACCAAATGAATTCTTCAAGGGCAAGGCCTTCTGCCATGGGCCTGAGCTCGCGTTAGAAGATCGGCCGGATCAGCCAGGAGGCATGACGGCAGGGGCCATTTCAGACGACGGGAACCTATTTTGGCATGGCGTTGACCCCCAAAAAGGGTTATGTGGAAACGAGTTTTCTCCGGTTGCGCCGCCTTTCCCCTTTTTGATAGGAGCAACATGACTGCTTTCAGCCATCTGTTTCAACCCATCCGCATCGGTACCATGATCGCCAAGAACCGCCTGCTCATGTCGGCCATGAGCATCAATTTCGGCGTGGACGAAAAAGGCCATGTGGCCGATCAACTGATTCAATATCTGGCGGCCCGCGCCCGCGGCGGCGTCGGCATGATGCTGGTGGGCGGCGGCGGCATTCATCCCAGTGGCGTGGAATTGCCCCATCTGCCGGCGTTGTGGGAGGATGACTGCATCCCGGCCCTCAAACGCCTGGCCGATACGATCCGGCCCTTCGATTGTCGCCTGGGCATGCAGGTGATGCATGGGGGGCGCCAGTCCTACCACGATCAGAAAGTTGCGCCGTCGGCCATCGCCGCACCGGCCGTGGTGCGCGGGGTGCCCCGGGCCTTGGAGCAGGAAGAGATCCACATGCTGGCCGACGCCTTCGGCCAGGCGGCCGGCCGCTGCCGGGCGGCGGGTTTCGATTTCATCGAAATCCATGGGGCCCACGGTTACCTGATCAATCAGTTTCTGGCGCCCAACAGCAACCAGCGTACCGATATATACGGCGGCAGCTTCGAGAACCGCATCCGCTTCCTGTTGGAGGTCATGGCCGCCATCCGCAAGCATTGCGGCCCGGATTTTCCTGTGGGGGTGCGTATCAACGCCGAGGATTATATCGATAATGGCTGGACCCTGGCCGAGGCGCTGCGCCTGGCCCCCATCCTGGTGGCGCACGGCGCCGGCTATCTGCACGTATCGGCCGGTGTTTACGGCAGCCGGCAGTTGACCATCCCCTCCATGTACGTGCCCCAGGGGTGCTTCGTCGATCTGGCCGCGGCGGTCAAGGCCGAGGTGTCGGTGCCGGTGGTGGCAGTGGGCCGTATCAAGTCCCCCCGGCTGGCCGAACAGATCATTGCCGAAGAGAAAGCCGACATGGTGGCCCTGGGGCGGGCGCTGCTGGCTGACCCCTGGTGGCCGGCCAAGGCCGATGCCGGCGCCCTGCGCCGCATCCGGCCGTGCATCGGCTGCTGTCTGGGCTGCATCCACACCGTGCTGCGCCTGGAACCCGGCGGCTGTGTGGTCAATCCCGACGTGGGCCGGGAGTACCTGCTCAAGAGTCTGACACCGGCCGCCACGCCCCGGCGCGTGCTGGTGGTGGGTGCCGGTCCGGCCGGTCTGGCGGCCGCCCGCATGCTGGCCCTGCGCGGCCATCGGGTGGTGGTGTGCGACCAGGAGGCCGCCCCCGGCGGCGCCTTGCGCCTGGCGGCGCTGCCGCCCGGAAGAGCCGATCTGGCTGAACTGATCGCTTACTTCGTCGATCAATTGGAGCGGCTGGCGGTGCCCTTGCGTTTGAACACGGCCTTGGACGAAGTGCTGCTGAATGAGGTCGCCCCCCAATTGGTGGTCCTGGCCACCGGCAGCCTGCCGGAGATGCCGTTGATCAAGGGGCTCTACCGCACCCAGATGCAGTTGTGCACGGTCACCGAAGTGCTTTCGGGCCAGAGCGAGCCCGGTCCGAGGGTCATCGTCTGGGGCGGCAATCAGGCCGCTTTGGTGCTGGCCGATTATCTGGCCCAACGCGGCCGGGAGGTGGCCGTGCTGCATCCCGGGCGCCATTTCGGCGAGGAGATGTCCAGCAACGACCGCTTCTATCTGCGTGAGCGGCTTAAAAATGGAGGGGTGACCCTCCACAAGCAAGTGGTGGTGGAAAGCTTTCTGAAAGATGGTGTGCGCTTTGCCGGGGAGGCGGGCGATGTGCTTCTGGCCGCCTTCGATACCGTTGTGTTGGCCGATGGGTTTGCGCCCCTGCGCGAAGCCGCCAATTTGCTCAAGGCCCGCGGCCTCCCAAGCCACTTCATCGGCGATGCCAAAGCGCCGCGCCACCTGATGTATGCCGTGGCCGAAGGTGAAGAGCTCGGCCGGGAGCTATAAGCCCCTCATCGGGGGCAAACCGCTGCTGGCGCTGCCTGCGTCAAAGGGACGCATAGAAGTTTGTGCCCCATGACCATGACGCCCACCGCCAGGCACTCCAGGCCGAAGGGCAGATAGCCGCCGTAGCCGAGCAGGGGCATGGCGAAGATGTGAAAGCGGTCCACATAAGGTACGGCGTAGTGCCAGCGCGCCAGGCTGCCGACATTCCACAACTCCCAAAAAAAACCGCAAATCAAAGCCGCCAGGGCCGCCGACACCAGCGAGCGCCAGTTGCCATGACCCAAGGGTGCGAAGATCGTGGGGCGCCCGGCGAGCACCTGCAAGGCGGTGATGATCAGCAGCGGCGAGACCCATAGCAGGGCGAAGAGGGCGTCGGGAAACACCCCCAGCAACGCCAATCCGATTGCCGCGACCGCCAGCGTCACGGTGGCCGCCCTGCGGGGGCGCGCGATGCCCAGGGGGTGCAAACGATCCAGACCCGCGAGCAGGGGAAAGCTGAGCAGCAACCGGTGTGTGCTCAGCACGGCCGGCAACACGGTGGCGAAGGCCAGGGAAGCGAAGGCGACATAGGCCAGGGGGCTGAAATCGGCCACGCCCACGTAGTACCAATTTTGCACGAAGCGGTTGAGGTACTCGAAGAACCACCAGAAGAGCGCACTGGCCGGGATCAGCAGCGCGAATCGACCCGGCGCGTCGGTAAGCAGGCTGCGTCCGCTGCGTCGCAGGCACCAGGCGTTGACCACCAGGATATATCCGATCCACGGCAGGCAGAAAGTGTGGGCCTGCCATGGGGCGAACCACGCCCAGCGCGTCCAGGCCAATGTCCATCCGCTCAGCAGGACCGCAAGGCCGGCCCAGCCCCACGCCGGCCAGCGCCCTTTAAACCCGGGCAGGGCGTGCCGCCGGGGGTGGGGCCGCACTAGCAGGGATGCGATGCCCGCGATCAAAAGAAGATTCAGGGCCGTGAAGAGAAGGAAAACCCACCAGGAGAAAGGGGCGTGGCGGACATATAGTGTCAGGGGTGGAAATTCGAGATAGGCACGCACATCGCGCCCAGCGAGCAGGATGCCGATCAGGGGCAACCCCAACAGCATGATCGCCATGATGACCCACTGCATGGCCTTCTGGATGCTTTCTCTCGCGGCCATGCGCCTCCGTCAACCGATAGAATCCTTGACTTTACACTTCCCTATTTCAGGCCAGGGTCAGGATCTCCGCGGTGCAATCGGTCAGATCCACCACCCACAGCTTGTTGCGCAACAGTTGCTGGGGTTGGCCCGTTAACACCTTGAGCGCCTCGGCGCTTTCCACGGCGGCCACCGTGGCCACGGTTTGGGGCGGACATCCCAAGGCGATTTCTACCCCCTTGGGGCTTTCGATGGCATGCCGTGGGCCGAAGATCAGGACGAGACCTTCATCTTGGGGATATATGGTAGTGACGTGACCCGTCATGCCGGCCACCGCACCCGAAACCATGGGAATAGAGAGTCGTTTGGCCGCGGCTTCCAGCGTGAAGCGTGAAGGGATGTCGTCCAGGCAATCGATGACGATGTCGCAGCCTTGGATTAGCTCCTCGGCATTGGCGGCAGTAAGGAAAACCGGGCGGATTTCGGCCTGGACGGCGCCATTGATGGCCGCTACCCGCTGAGCCGCCGCCTCGGTTTTCAATTGGCCCAGGTTTTTCTGGGTGCTCAACCACTGGCGATTGAGGTTGTGCTCCTCGAACTTGTCTCCGTCGATGAGTACGAGGGTGCCCACGCCGGCCCGGGACAGAATCTCCACCAATCCGCCCCCCAAGCCACCCAGGCCCACCACCGCCGCCCGGGCATTGAGCCAGCGCATCTGGTCGGCGCTGCTGAACGCCCGCTGGTTGCGCAGATAACGCAGGGGGACGATTCCATTGGCCAGCGCCTCGATTTCAATCTCCCGGAGGGGAAGATCGAGCTCTGAGGCGACCCGCTCGGTGGCGACCACGCTCAGGGTGTGCATGGGCTCGCCGTTGGGGCCGATGATTTCGGTCACCTGCGCCACAATATGATCGATGATCGGTGCCATTGGGTTATCCTCCTCCCACCGGTGGGAAGATGCCCACCCGTTCGCCCCCCTGTAACGGGGTCTGAAGATCGACTTTGATACCGTTGACGAAAATCAACTTTGCTTCCGACAGGGGGATTTGTAAATGAACGAGCAGCGCCTCGACCGGCATGCCGGGTTCGATGGGGTAATGGGCGGCGTTTTGCGGAATCTTGCCGGCCAGGGAGGCGAACAGGCGCAAGTCAATGGTGGTCGGGATGCTGGGCATGTGTGCTTCTCCTTTTGGCCTCGAAGTAAAGGCATTCTCGGCCCGAGCTTTGATAGACCGCCTGGCTGGGCATCCGGGCACTTTTGAAACCCAGGACTTTGCATCCATGGGGATGGGTCTTTTGCCAGGTAACATAATAATGCCGGCACTGATGGCAATCGATGCGGGGAGGCGCTGGCATGGCTTCCATCCTTTTAGATTTTATCGAATAATCATTGACGCTAGCTTTTTTGCATACTATCGATGCCGCAGGAAGACAAGAGAGGTTTGGAACGGATTACATCATGATGAAGGAGTGATCGATGGCGTTCAAATTCCGCAGGGCCTTAGTCACCGGAGGAGCCGGCTTTATCGGTTCACACCTGGTCGCGGCGCTGGCAGGGCAGGGGTGTGAGGTCACGGTGCTGGACAATCTGGCCAGCGGGCATCAGGCCAATCTGGATACGGTCAAAGACCATATCACCTTTATAAAAGGCGATATCAAGGACGAACGCCTGCTCAACCGGATCATCAAAGGGTGTGACGTGGTGTTTCACCTGGCCGCGGTGGTATCGGTTACCCAGACGGTGAAAGATCCGGTGGCGTCGGCCCTGGTCAATGAATTGGGGGCCATCCGGGTGCTCGATGCGGCCCGCAAGAACGGCGTGCGCCGCGTGGTGCTCTCCAGTTCCAGCGCCGTGTATGGCGATGCCCCCCAACTGCCCAAATCCGAATCGATGATTCCGGCCCCCATGAGTCCGTATGCGGTCCAGAAGTTGACCAACGAGTACTATGCCGAGCTTTATCATCGGCTCTACGGGCTGGAAACCGTATGCCTGCGGTATTTCAATGTCTACGGTCCGCACCAGGACCCTTCTTCACCCTATTCCGGCGTGATCTCGATCTTCATGCTGCGGGCGATCAACGGCGAAGCGCCTTTGATTTATGGCGATGGTGGGCAGACCCGTGATTTTGTTTTCGTTAAAGATGTCGTTCAAGCCAATTTGCTGGCGGCCGCCAACGAGGCGGCACCGGGGCGGGTGTTCAATATCGGGACCAGCAGTTCGGTATCGGTCAATGGATTATGGGAAATGATCGCAAGGTTGGCCCAGTGCCGCTTGCCTGCCAAGCATGAGGCGCCGCGGTCCGGCGATATCGTGCATTCTCTGGCCAGCATCCAAAAGGCCAAGGAACTGCTTGGTTTTCAGCCCAGCGTGAGCTTCGAAGAGGGGTTGCGGCAAACTTTTGCGTGGTATCGACAAAGCGCGTAAGCGGCAAACCTAAGCCGCTAGAGAGTGTCCGTCCAGGGGTCGAGTTCACGTGTCTCGGCGTAGCCGACAGGCGAAGACGGAAGGCGGACGAAAATTTTAACCGCATGAATATATGGACATATTTCGAGGATTAAAATTTTCGCCCAACGCCGGAATCGGCAAAAATAGCCATTCCTGGATGGACACTAGGGAGCCACCATTTTTTCGAAGAGGGTCTTGACCGTAACGCCCCGCCAGTTGCCTTTGCCCGAAATCGTGGGATAGCCTTGGGCGCTGATATGGCGGGCGATCTTTTCCCAACCGTGGCCCTCGGTGCGCATCTGGTTGATGAGCGCATGCAGGGTGTGGCGATCCACTTCGGTCAAGCGGCCCGGTGCTTCCGAGAAGTTGTCTTCATTCCCGGAAATGTCGCCGTCATTGCCGATTTCTTCGGATTCATCCCCATCCCCATCGCTGGAGAAGATGTCCTCTTCTTCCCGTTCTTCGACCATGGTATCCGTGGCCGTTTCGACGATTTCGGAAGGCCGGATGTTTTCCACGGGAGCCGCCTCTTCCTCGGGAAACGATTCGGAAAACGCTTCCGTGGCAAAAAGGGCCTCGACGTCGCCGGCGGTGGCATTGGGATTGATCATGCGGAAGAGATTTTTAGCCAGCACTTCCATGGCCTTGGCTTTGCGCTCCTCGGCTCTCGTGCGCGCCAGATAGGCATCGGCCATGCGTTTTTGGGTGTCGGCCAGGTTCTCAAGCACTTCCTTGATCGCTCCCAATCGCTCGGAGTCTTTGTTCTCGAAGTGGGGTTTGCGCCGATCCATCATGTTGTTGTTGCGGCGCTGACCGCCCTTGAACTGCTGGTCGCCATACGGCCGATTGGAGCGATCACCCTGTTTCAGTTTGCCGCTTCTAAGATTGTGCAAAAAATCATCCATTGATATTTTCTCCTGGGATCAATCTCTTCGATCGCCGATACTTCAGCTTCGATATCCGCATCACATTCCTGGTTTAGGACGCTTTTTTATCTAACGAACCAGTTGTTGGAATATGGCACGACGCGAATCTTTTTCAGGAACAAGGAAGGGGGCTCTGCATCGATGCGGTTCGGTGTATGCTATATATCGGTCGCTTTATAGGAATACTTTAGTTGATATTATCCCTGCCGTAACCTGACAGCTCCAGCTAGTTACCCCGTATCCAATTCAATTTTTCTGGCAGAGAGATGCCCCAACCTAATCCTTTTTCGGAGAAAGGTCAACTGCCTTCTAGGAAATTTACTAATGCGATAGCAGGTAAAGTACCTTTATCAACCGCGCCTGGGAGCCATCTGGCAAGGCTCGAAACGCAGGGTGGCCAGATAGTCCGCCTCTGTTTCGTTCCGCCGGATAAGCTCCACGATGCCGTTGTCGCGCAGGAGAAGTTCCTGGGGGCGCAATTTGCCATTGTAGTTGAACCCCATGGCATGGCCATGGGCACCGGTATCCTGGATGATCAGCAGGTCGTTTTCCGCGATTTGGGGCAACTCCCTTTGGATGGCAAACTTGTCGTTATTTTCGCACAAGGAGCCAACGACGTCCACGATTTGGGTGGGGCCATCGGCGGGTTTGCCCAGCACCTCGATGTGATGATAGGCGCCGTACATGGCCGGTCGCATGAGGGCCGACATGCTGGCATCCACCCCGACGTAATGGCGGTAGATCTCTTTGCGGTTAATGGCCTTGACCACCAACACGCCGTGGGGGCCGGTCATGTAGCGGCCGCTCTCCATGTACAATCGGGGCGCATACCCATGGCGGGTTTCGAACTCCTTGAAAAGGCCGGTGACCTCCCCGGCCAGGGCTTCCAGCTTGAAGGGTTGATCCCCGGGCCGGTAGGGGATCCCCAGGCCGCCGCCCATGTTAACGAAATCGAAGCGGATGCCCAGTTCGTCGCCAACCCAGGCGGCGGCCTCCAAAAGCATCCGAACGGTCTGCACCATGTACGCATGGTTGAGTTCATTGGAGGCCAGCATGGTGTGCAGGCCGAAGCGCCGGGCGCCCCGGTTCATGGCCGACCGGTAGGCATCGATCAACTGGTGATGGGCCACCCCGTATTTGGCTTCCACCGGGTTGCCGATGATGCTGTTGCCGCTGCGCCGCGGGCCCGGGTTGTAGCGAAAACAGATGGTTTCGGGCATGCGCGGCACCTTGGGCACCAGACTGATGTCGTCCAGGTTCAGCAGGCAGCCGCCGTTGTTTTGGGCCGCCAGAAAGTCGGCCGCACTGGTGTTGTTGGAGGTGAACATCACATCGTCGCCATTGGCGCCCACTTGGCGGGCCAGCGTCAGCTCGGCGGCGGAGCTGCAATCGAAGCCGAAGCCCATGGTGCGCATGATCTCCATAATGCGGGGGTTGGGCAGGGCCTTGACCGCGAAGTATTCTCGAAATTCAGGCAGTTCGGCAAACGCCTGTCGCAGCCGCAGACCGGTTTGCCGGATACCCGCTTCATCATAGATGTGAAACGGCGTGCCGAAGTTGGCGACGATCTCCGGCAGTACTGGAAAGAGCCGGTCACGATAGGATGAACTCATCGGCATGGGGCATGCTCCTTAGGTCAAGGCGGCGCGGATTCGTTCCATGGCCTTTTGAACATTGTCATAGCTGTTGAAAGCGCTCAGACGGATGTGGTGTTGACCGCATTTGCCGAACCCGGCCCCAGGGGTGCATACCACGCCGGCTTGTTGGAGCAACCGGTCGAAGAACTCCCAGGCGTCGCAGCGCGCATCGATCCAGATATAGGGGGAGTGGTCTCCGCCTACGCAGGCATAGCCCATGGCGGCAAAGGCCTGACGGATGAAGGCGGCATTTTTCAGGTAGTAATCGGTCAAGGCCCGCGTCTGGGCTTGTCCGGCCGGGCTATATACCGCTTCGGCCGCCCGCTGGATGGGATAGGCGACCCCATTGAATTTGGTGGTGTGACGGCGGTTCCACAGGTTGTGCAGGGCCATCGCCTGGCCATCGGCGGTGTGCGCCATGCAGTTTTTGGGCACCACCGTGAAGGCGCAGCGCGTGCCGGTAAAGCCGGCGGTCTTGGAGAAGCTGCGGAATTCGATGGCCACTTCCCGGGCGCCTTCGATCTCGTAGATCGAACGCGGCAGCCGCTCGTCCCGGATAAAGGCTTCATAGGCCGCATCATACAGGATCAGGGCTTTGTGCCGGCGGGCATAGTCGACCCAGGTGGCCAATTGTTCCCGGGTGATGGTGGCCCCGGTGGGGTTATTGGGAAAGCAGAGGTAGATCAGATCCACCGGTTGCGTGGGCAGGGCCGGCACGTAGTCGTTCTCGCGGGTGCACTCCAGATAGACCAAGCCTTCATAACGGCCGTTGCGGGAGGCGCCGGTGCGGCCGGCCATGACGTTGGTGTCCACGTAGACCGGATAAACCGGGTCCGGCACCGCCACGCGGATATCGCCGGCAAAAATCTCCTGAATATTGCCGGTGTCGCACTTGGCGCCATCGCTCACGAAGATTTCGTCGGCATCCACTTGGGCGCCGCGTGCCTGGAAATCATATTGAGCGATTTTTTCGCGCAAGAAGAGATAGCCTTGTTCCGGGCCATACCCCCGGAAGGTACTCTCCTGGGCCATGTCTTCGGTGGCTTGGTGCAAGGCTTCGATACAGGCGGCCGGCAAGGCGCGGGTGACATCGCCGATTCCCAGGCGGATGATGGCTTGTTCGGGGTGCTGTCGCTGATAGACATCCACCCGTTTGGCGATATCGGCGAACAGGTAACTGGACTGAAGCTTCAAAAAATTTTCGTTGATTCGGATCATCGGTTTCCTCAATTGCCCTGTTTGCCGCGGGTGCAATCAGGCGGGTGATTGTCCAACCAGCTTTTCTCGGTTGTCTCGCTTGTCCCTTCGTGACGCCGGATTGGATTGGATATTCAAAAAATGGGATTTGGTCAATACCAATTGAGCCGGCCCGTTTAGGGCAGTTAATCTTGTTCGTTGGGCGTGTCGCTTTTGATCCTGCGATGCCTCCACAAGCGGGCAGCGAAACCGATCAGCAGCGTTGCGCTGATCAGGATGATAAAATTGGAGGCGAAAAAAGTGAGCATGAACGAAAAAGGATCGTTGAGCCGGTAGGCGCCCATCAATACATCGATGCCCAGCAGCATGAAAAGCGCCGCCACCGTCATCAGTCCGCCATATTTAAGGTAAGCGACCATCGTCAACTTTCATCCTTTGCATGTCTTGATCAAGCAGGGGTGAGTAACCATGGAAGCGGTCTCTTTGTCAAGCCGCGGCCGTTCCCGGATGTTTCCATGGCAAATTTGACATTTAGACGTTCCCCCCATATGGTGACGGGTTGGCGGGCACCAGGCAGGCTATCTATGAGAGGACTTCATGCAGACCCAGACGATACCTTCCAACAATCCAGATGATCCGGCCGACCCGCGGCAGGTGATTGCGCAGATGGCCACCTTGATTGCTTCCATGGAACGGCGGCTGGCGCAAAAAGACATCAGCGAGAAGATGCTGTCGGCTGTTTCGGCCAAGGCGATTTCTACCCCGGATAACGCCTTCATCGACTTTTGCCTGGGGACCATCGGTCAAACCCTGAAGCTCGACCTCGCCTGTCTGAGATGGTACCAACCGGATCTTCGCAGCTTCGATTCCGATCGCTTCCACTGGACGCCCCAAGGCTTATTTCAAAGCGCCGATTTGGGCGTCGCCCACATGCTGGAATTACAGCCGATCCGCGATGTGCTGGACCGCCGGCAACCGTTCTACTGCCCGGACGGCAGCGCCATCGCCGATATGGTCACGCAGCATTTTATCCGGCGGAACAATTTTACGGCCTTTGCCCTGATGCCCATCTGTCACCAGGAGAAAGTGTATGGCCTCTTCACCATGGCCATGCAAGGCGGCACGCGAGACTGGGCCGAAGAGGAGTTGGGCACCCTCATGACCATTATGGGCATTATCGCCCAGTGGAAGGAGGCGCGTGTCATCTCGCATCAATTGGATGAGAGCCGGGCCCTGAACGAACAGCTTTACCAATTGTCGCCGGCTGCCATCTACCGCATCGATCTGCGCAACCTGCGCCTGCTCAAGGTCAACGCGGAAGCCTGCCGGTACACCGGCTATACCGAAGAAGAGCTGTTGGCCATGCCGGTCATCGAGTTGCTGACGCCTTCCAGCCGGAAGGCTTTTTATCGGCACGCGGCCGAGATCGAAGCCGGCCATCCCGCACCCGAGGATTTGGAGTTCGAGTTTACCACCAAAAGCGGTCGCCTGGAATGGGGACACCTGCACATTCGGCACCTGTATGATGCCGATGGCCGGATTTGGGGCGCCAACGTGGTGGCCCATCTCAACACCGAGCAGAGAAAAGCCCAGGCGGAGCTGGACGGCTATCGCCGTCGCCTGGAAACACAGGTCGAGGCGCGCACCCGCGAGCTCTCCATAGTCAACCAGAATCTGCGCGAGGAGATTGCGCGCGGTACCGAAATGGCCAGGGAGCTGCACGCCAAGAGCGAGCGGCTCGAGGAGTTGAATACGGCCATGCGCGTCCTGCTGGACAAGCGCAACGAAGATCGCCTGCGAGCGGAAGAAAATATCCGCGTCAATCTAGTTCAATTGATCGATCCGTATCTGGATCGCATCGGCCACAGCGGCCTCAACGAGTCGCAGCAGCAACTGCTCAGGGTCATCCGCATGAACCTCAACGAGGTGGTCGGCTCGCCCATGCCCGAGCTTTCCGCCAAATACTACATATTCTCCCCCGGCGAGTTGCAGGTGGCCAACCTGATCCGCAAAGGCCGCACCACCAAGGATATGGCCCGCCTGCTCAATATCTCTCCGCGCACGGTGGAGTCATACCGCAACAACATCCGCAAAAAGTTGGGCCTTAAAAGCAAAAAGGTCAATCTGAAAACCTATCTCTCCTCCAAAGAGTAACTTCAGTTCAGCAGCCCGTGCGGTTCATCCGCCGTCGGCTGGATACGCTCGGCCGCCAGCAGGCGGCCGTCGCTGAGCCGCAGCATGCGCTGGGCGTATTGCGCGCAACCGGCGCTGTGAGTGACCATGATGATCGTCGTTCCGCTTCGATGCAGGCGTCCGAACAACTCCATGACCACCTTGGCATTGCGCGAGTCCAGGTTGCCGGTGGGTTCGTCGGCCAGCAAAACCGGCGGCTGATTGACGATGGCCCGGGCAATGGCCGTGCGCTCCATTTCGCCGCCGGAGATCTGCTGGGGCAGGCGTTCGGCCTTGTTCTCCATGCCCATGCGGCTCAGCGCCTCCATGGCCATGGCTTTTTTCTCCCGCCGGGATTTGGCTTTGGTGGCCAGGGGCAGCATCACATTCTCCAGTACCGAAAGATAAGGGATCAGGTGGAAACTCTGGAAGACAAAGCCCAAATACTCCCCTCGAAAATCGGCCCTCTGTTCGCCGCTCAAGGCATACACATCGATGTCGTCTACTGAATAGCGCCCTTGGCTGGGGGAGTTCATGGCGCCTAGAATGGAGAGCAGCGTGGATTTGCCCGAGCCCGATTCTCCCATGACGGCCACAAATTCGCCGGGATCGATGCGGAAACTCATGTTCCCCACCGCCTGGATGGAAGATTCGCCCGCACCATAGATTTTGGTTATATTTTCACATTCGATAAAGCTCATGGGAACCTCATTTAGATTGTTTTCAGTGCCCGATTGGGATCCATGCGAGCCGCCAGGGCGGCCGGATAAGCGCTCGCCGTCAGCCCTACGACCATGGCCGTGAGGACGGCGATCACCGCCAGCAGGGGGTCGGCATGCAAAGATGGCATCGATGGTCCGCCAAACAGGTGCAAGCCGGCCCAGATGCCGCCCGTGCCGATTCCGTAACCGATAACGCCGGCCAACAGGCTGACCGCCCCGGCTTCCAGAAAGATGATCCGCATCACATGGCTGCGACGAAAGCCCACGGCCCGAAAGATGCCGATCTCCCCGGTACGTTCCCGGACACTGCCCATCAAGGTGACCAGGACCACGATCCCGCCGATGAGCACCACCACAATGGAGAGCCCGAAGGAGAATTGCTGAAAATGGGCCAGCGCTTCCATGCGGCCTTTAACCACCTGTTGGATGGCCATCACCTTGGCCGATGGCAGTTTTTCGCCAATTTGCGCCACCATGTCATCGACCGGGCAGTTGTGGCACAAGGCGGCCACCTCCACGATGGAGATCTCCCCAGGCTTGTTCAGCAAGGCTTGCGCGGTGGCCAGGGAGCTGAAGAGCAATTGGTCGTCCTGGGAGCCGGTGGGGGCCAGCAGGCCGCTGACCTGCATCGGCCGGCCGTTGACCGCCACGGCCTGTCCCACTGAAAGACCCAGAACGCGGGCCGCCTCGCTGCCTGCCAACAGGCCCTCGGGTCCGGGGGGCTGGCCTTGCAGATGCCACCATGGCTTCAGGATGTGGATGGCGTCAAACTCGATGCCTGCCAGCGATGCAGACTTGCTGTCGAGGGTGACCGTGCCCAGCAGCATGGGGCCCACGGCAGCCACATTTTCGGCATTTTTGATGGTTTTGATTTTATACAGTTCCGATTGGCGCAGGGGCTGCACGTCAAAGGAGATGCCTCCCAGCGCGATGCCGCCATAAGACAAGGTCAAGCTGTCGGTATGGGGCACGATCAGGATGTTGGCGCCGAATTTTTCCAGCTTGGTATTGATATCGTGGGTCATGGTCTTGCTGTAACTGATCACGGCCACCACCGCGGCCACTCCGATGGCCAGACCCGCCAGAATGAAGGCCGCCTTGGATTTGCGTCGCAGTAGATTTTTAAAGGCAATATCGCTCAGGTTCATGGCTACCCCTTTCCTGCGGCACTCTTGGTGTCGTTAAAATTGAAGTAGCGTTGTCCCTGCTCGATATCCTGGATCAAGAGCACGAGTCGATCGTCTTGAATCGCACGTTTCAACGGCGCAGGGTTACAGCCGCCCTGAACCTCGTTGATCATGACCGAATCGAAGCGGCGGCCGCAGTTGTTGCAAACCATAACGCCGCCATCCTGGGTGTAGCCTTTGTTTTCCGGCCAGCAGACATCGCAGGCATCGAACGCCGCACGCACGATGCCGTCCGCGCTTTTCAAGATGAAGAAGCGGATGGCAAGGCCATCGGCGGTTTTATGTTCGAAGTGCCGCGCCTGGCCGTCTCCGAAGAGCGACAGGGGATAGGCGATTTGGGTGGTGTCGCTCCGGGCGCCGGCCGAGGTTGCATTTAAGGGCGCATCGGGCTGCCCGGGTTGATTTAGGGCAAAATAGGCGCCGACCAGCGTGGCGAGCGCCGCAATGATAAGAGCAAAGACGAGCGGTATTTTTGGGCGCTGTGGCTTTAAAACCAGGGCTTTCTTTTTGGCATGGGTGTCGGGGGATGGTTGGGTATTTTTCATGCGGGTCGTCTCCTTAAAACGGTGGTGTCGATATGCGGAAGAATCCGGTCCGTCCGGGGCCGGATAGCACCTTGTCACAGACGGGGTTTAAGCCGGCCGGCCAGGATCAGGGCTTGGGAATCGAGGTTGGCACCACTTCGACGATCAACACAGAATGGCGAGGTTCCATAGGTAGATGGGCGTCGCCCCGGCGGGGGCATGGGTTTGCAGATACGCCTGAGGGGCATGGGGTGATGCAAGCGGGTTTTCTGCCCAGGCGGCAAAGGATGCCTGCAACGCCGGGCTCCAGATATTCGGTCCTGGAGAAGGTACGGGCAGCGCTGTCGAGGCTCGGTTCGGGATGGATTCGGCATCGCAACAGGAGGCTTCGGATGGGCAGCATCCGGAAGGCAGGCCAGGCGGATCGGGCGCTTGTGACGCCGCACAGCAACAAGGCTCGGGCGCACAAAGACTCTTTGAATACAGTTGCCCCATGGCGCCGGACAACATCAATCCGACGAGCAGCGGCAATACAGTCAAATAGGTGTTACGTCGCATGATCCGCCCATCCTCTTTTGTGGGTGTCGCGCTGAAATTCATGCCCACAATACACCCCATTGTCAAGGAGGATCTGGCAAATAATGGGCCGCCCAGGGTTATTGGTCCTGGGCGGCCTATGGTTTTTATTGAAGCAGTGAACTGATGAAGCAGCTTCCGGAAGATGATGAATGGGCTTGGTCGCTGGCGGCATCCAGCGCAGCGGTTTGGTTGGGCTCTGGGGGAGTTTCGGAGGCCACCGCCCGGGGTGCCACCATATCGATGATGATGCCGTTGGCCACGCCATCGACATCATTTTCGCCGCCATCTTTCAACATACGCACGGCTGAGGCGCCATTGGCTTCGGGTTGAATCCGGGAACCGGGGCTGTCTTGCCAAGCGCCATTGATCCCCTGAACGAGCCAGGCTGCTTGCGGATCGACGGGTTCGCTAAAATAGAGCCTGACGGAAACTTCCTGGCCGATCTGCGGCACCTGGAGGCAGTAGCTGATGACCCCATACGATCCCATATCCTGGACCGGCGGCAGTGGTTCTTCAGTGTTGGGATCGATGGACACCAGATCGTCGAGGGAAACGATCTTTTCACCGGCCTCCGCGATGCTCACCGCCACGGCGCATTTATCGTCGTAGGTGGCGCTGCTCAGCAGGGTTTCGCTTTCCTGGGTGTCTGTTATGCCATTGGCATTGAGATCGGTGAGTGCGATGTCGGTTTGGGGCAGCTCGCTTCTGCGGGCATAGATAGAGCTGCGAGTGGTAAACGCCGAGGCCAAAGACCATTCCGAAGCCGCGCCGCGATTGTCGAAGTAGCGCACCTGGCAGGTGTATTGGCTGTTTCCCCTCAGTACCAGGCGCGGTACCCGGTAATAGGTCAGATAGTATCCCTTGCGCGTGACTTGGAGCACCGTCTTCTGATTCTTCTTGGAGATGATGCGCCATTCGCTTTTCAAATGGGTGTCCGCCGTGTTGGCATCGGAGAAGGCGGAGGCATACAACACAGGCGTCAAATCGATGGATGTGGCGCCATCGGCTGGATAGGTAATGGCCGGCTGTGAAGGCGGCAGGTTTTGCTCCCATTGCGTCGCATCATCGGGAAAAGCGTCTTGGTTATCGGGAACGCCATCGCCATCGCTGTCAACGGCCTGGGCGCCTGTGACCTGCACCAGGCAAGTATCGACGGCGGCAAGGGCCTTGCTGTCGGTGACCGTCAATTCAAAGATCAGGGTGATGCTCTGGCCGGTGGCCACCGTGGGTGCGGTGAATGTCGGCTTGGAAACCGTGGCGGCGGATAACGCAACGCTGGTTCCACCGGTTTGAATCCATTTATAGGTGATGGCCTGTCCGTCGGGATCGTAGGACTTGGTCCCGTTTAAGGTGACCTTTTGGCCCGAAGCGATGGTCTGGTGATCGCCGGCCTCGGCAATGGGCGCCTGATTCGGTATCGGTGTGGGCGTGGTTGTTGGTTTTGGGGTTGGCGTAGGTTTAGGGGTTGCGGTTGGCGTAGGCGCCGGTGTCGCCGTAGCCTTGGGGGTTGCGCTTGGCGTGGGTGTCGGTGTTGCCGTGGGCTTGGGTGTCGCCGTAGGCTTGGGCGTCGCCGTGGCTTTGGGCGTCGCTGTCGGCGTAGGCGTGGCGGTCGGCGTCGCGGTTGGTCGCGGCGTGGCCGTGGGGGTCGCTGTCGGCGTTGGGAGTGTCGGCGTCACGCTTGTAAGATAGCAGATTTCGTTGGAATCGCCGCTCTCCGTGGTGCCGGAATAGGCGCGAACGACGAAGTAGTACTGGGTGGCATCGCTGAGATCGGTAAGGGTGCAGGTGGCGGCACGGCCTGACCAGACCGGCTGGTTGTAGTTGTAGAGTTGACTTTGGGTGCGACGATAGAGGCGGTAGCCATCGGGCGCGGGGGTGTTGGCATCCCAGGCCAGGGTGACTTGGGCCGACCATGCAACGGAAGTGCCTAATAATAAGGTGGCGATCACCCATAGCCAGCAGATCCAGGTCAACTGTTTGTTCATAATCGCAGAAGGGTTGCGAGCGGCTCTGGAACGTGAGGGGGAATTCTTCTCCGACGCGCCGGGCAGATCGGGCATACACACACTCCTTATGCACCAGAAAAGCAGGCAGCCGCAAATCGAACGGACGATCCCTGAGTCCGTTCCAGGCGCCAAAGCCTGAACATACTTCGAGCTTGCTTCCCTGGAGGCATGTTTTGTTCTCCAGACCACTGGGTGGTTTGGAGGCTTCATGGGGATTGGACCTGGCCATTACTTGAGCAAAGGTTGCCCGCGGTCGAGTCCAGATTCACATTAAGCAATATACTTGCCAGTTGTTCGCCTAACTTTTATTGACCATCGGCGCTATCGGTTCGCCGATTCCATCGGCAACCGCACCGTTCGGGCGCAAACGATTCGGCGGTTGTGAGCCAACCCCGGGAGTGGTTGGGGCGAAGGTGACGGCGTCTCGAGGATGGGAAGAATTCGTAACCGCCAGTGCAAATGGCGTAACTTAACTTTTTCCCGGTTCCATCCCATTGAGCGCCCGGCCGCCTGAAACCCCGCCGTCGCTTCCGCGCCCAAGCCGAACAGAGTCGGCCTCTGCGCATCTAATTGCATCTGCTTGGGCTTTATGCCTTGATTTTAAGTACAGCTTAATTTACCAGAGGGGGGCAAAAAAAATATGAGCTGACCCATAAACGAAAAATTAATAAAAAGCAAGCACCCAAAGGAGCATCCATGCCCAAACGCGAAGATATTCACAAGATCATGATCATCGGCTCCGGTCCCATCGTCATCGGCCAAGCCTGCGAATTCGACTATTCCGGCACCCAGGCCTGTAAAGCGCTGCGCTCCTTGGGGTATGAAATCGTGCTGGTCAACTCCAATCCGGCCACCATCATGACCGATCCGGGCATGGCCGACGTGACGTACATCGAACCGCTCAACATCCCCACCCTGGAAAAAATCATCGCCGCCGAGCGCCCCGATGCGCTCCTGCCCAATCTGGGCGGTCAGTCCGCCTTGAATCTTTCCTGCGAACTCAATCGCCAGGGGATTCTGGAAAAGTATAATGTGCGGGTCATCGGCGTGAACATCGATGCCATCGAGCGCGGCGAGGACCGCACCGCATTCAAGCAGACCATGGAACGCTTGGGTATCGACATGCCGCGCAGCAAGGCGGTGAATACGGCCGAGGGGGCCGAACAGGTGGCTGAAGAGTTAGGCTACCCCGTGGTCATCCGCCCGGCGTACACTATGGGGGGCACCGGCGGAGGATTGGTTTACAATCTGGAGGAGTTGCGGACCGTGGTGGCAAGGGGGTTGGCCGCCAGCCTGATCCACCAGGTGCTGGTGGAGGAATCGGTCCTGGGTTGGGAGGAACTGGAACTGGAGGTGGTGCGCGACGCCAAGAATCAGATGATCACCGTCTGTTTCATCGAAAATGTCGATGCCATGGGGGTGCACACCGGCGACAGCTATTGCACGGCGCCCATGCTCACCATTGCGCCGGCCTTGCAGAAAAAGCTGCAAGACTACTCTTATGCCATCGTCGAGGCCATCGAGGTGATTGGCGGCACCAACGTTCAGTTCGCCCACGACCCTCGTACCGGCCGGGTGGTGGTCATCGAGATCAACCCGCGGACATCGCGTTCGTCGGCCCTGGCGTCCAAAGCCACAGGCTTTCCCATCGCCCGGGTATCGTCGCTGCTGGCCGGCGGGTTGACCCTGGACGAGATTCCCTACTGGCGCGATGGAACCCTGGAAAAGTATACGCCTTCGGGGGATTACGTGGTGGTCAAGTTCGCCCGCTGGGCCTTCGAGAAATTCCACGGCATCCAGGACCGGCTTGGCACCCAGATGCGGGCCGTGGGCGAAGTGATGAGCATCGGCAAGAACTATAAAGAGGCGCTGCAAAAGGCGATCCGCAGCCTGGAGATCAATCGCTATGGCCTGGGCTTCGCAAAAAACTTCAACACATTATCGCTGGATCAGTTGATGGAGCGCCTGGCGACGCCCACCAGCGAGCGGCAGTTCCTCATGTACGAGGCCTTGCGCAAGGGGGCCGACATCGAGCGGCTGCATGCCCTGACACACATCAAGACCTGGTTCATCCGCCAGATGCAAGAGTTGGTGCAACTGGAAGAAGAAATTCTGACCTTCAAAGGCCAAGCGCTTCCCGACGAGCTATTGGCGCGGGCCAAACGCGACGGGTTCGCCGACCGTTACCTGGCCAAACTGCTCAAGGTGCCCGAACGGGCGATCCGCGAGCAGCGCGTCGGCCTGGGTGTGGTGGAGGATTGGGAGCCGGTGCCGGTCAGCGGCGTGAAAGATGCCGCCTATTACTACTCTACCTATAACACCGTGACTGCCGTCGATACCATCCAGACGAGCAGCGGCAGGAAAATCATGGTTCTGGGCGGCGGCCCCAACCGCATCGGCCAGGGCATCGAGTTCGATTACTGCTGCGTGCATGCGGCCATGGCCATCCGCGAGGCCGGCCTGGAATCGATCATGGTCAACTGCAACCCGGAAACGGTCTCCACCGATTACGATACCTCCAACCGGCTTTACTTCGAGCCGCTCACGGTGGAGGATGTGCTCAGCATCTACCATAAAGAAAAACCCGAGGGGGTCATCGTGCAGTTCGGCGGCCAAACCCCCCTGAACATCGCTCGGGAACTGGCCGAGGCCGGTGTCCGGATTCTGGGTACGTCGCCCGAAACCATCGATCTGGCCGAAGATCGCGACCGTTTCCGGCAGATCATGCGGCGCCTGGGCATTCCCCAGCCCGAGTCGGGCATGGCCGTCAGCCCCGATGAGGCCCTGGCCATTGCCGGCCGCATCGGCTATCCGCTTATGGTGCGGCCCTCCTATGTGCTCGGCGGGCGCGGCATGCAGATCGTGCATGACGATGCCATGCTCAAGCATTACCTCAATGCGGCCGTGGAGGAGGTGACCCCCGAGCAGCCCGTGCTCATCGACAAATTCCTGGACAACGCCATCGAAGCCGAAGCCGATGCCATCTCCGACGGCGTGGATGCTTTCGTGCCCGCCGTGATGGAGCACATCGAACTGGCCGGCATTCACTCCGGCGACTCGGCTTGCGTGATTCCGCCCATCAGCCTGGCGCCCAAGCATATCGACACCATCCGCGAATACACCCGGCGTATCGCCATCGAACTCAAGGTGGTCGGTCTGATGAACATGCAGTATGCCATCTACCAGGATACGGTCTATGTGCTGGAGGCCAATCCCAGGGCCTCGCGCACCGTGCCCATCGTCTCCAAGGTGTGCGGCCTCTCCATGGCACGCCTGGCGACCCAGGTGATATTGGGCAAGAGCATGGCAGAGCTGAACTTGCGTGCCGCCCAATTTCCGTATTACGGGGTCAAAGAGGCAGTCTTCCCCTTCAATATGTTTCCGGAAGTCGATCCGGTGCTGGGGCCGGAGATGCGTTCCACCGGCGAAGTTTTGGGTCTGGCCCATTCGTTCGGGCGCGCCTTTTACAAGGCCCAGGAGGCCACCCAATCCCTGCTGCCGTTGGAGGGCACGGTGTTGTTCACCATCGCCGATCGAGACAAGCCGGCGGCCCTGGAGCCGGTGCGCCGTTTCCGGGAACTGGGCTTCAATATCATGGCCACCGAAGGGACCCATGCCTTCCTCAAGGAAAAGGGCATCGAGACCCAATTGGTTTCCAAATTGGGTTTGACCCGTCCCAACTTGGTGGATGCCATCAAAAACGGACAGATTCACCTGATGGTCAACACGCCCAGCGGCAAGAAGGGATCGGCCGACAGCTTCGATATCCGCAAGGCCGCCATCAAGTACAAGATCCCCTATATCACCACCACGGCGGCCGCCATTGCGGCCGCCAAGGGCATCGCGGCCCGCCGGGAAGGCGAGCCCAATGTAAAGTCCTTGCAGAGCTATCATAGCGAAATACGTTAAGCGGAAAGGTTTGATGAGGTAAATCAAAATGGGCGGATTGTTCGGCGTTGTCTCGACTTCAGATTGCGTGGCGGATCTATACTATGGCACGGACTACCACTCCCACCTGGGCACCCGGCGCGGCGGCATGGCCGTGCGCAACTCCCACGGTATCCATCGCGCCATTCACAATATCGAAAATAGCTATTTTCGCACCAAGTTCGAAGCCGAACTCAACCAGTTCCAGGGCACCCTGGGGATCGGCGTGATCAGCGACACCGACCCGCAACCGCTGATCGTCGGTTCGCACCTGGGCACCTTCGGCATCGTCACCGTGGGTCGGATCAACAACCTCGAGGAGTTGGTGCAAAAGGCCTTTGCCCGCAAGAGTCACTTCTCGGACTCCAATGGCGGCGGACCCAATCCCACCGAAGTTACGGCCATGCTCATCTGCCAGGCGGAGAGTTTTGAAGCCGGCATTCGTCAAGCCCAGGAAGCGATCCAGGGATCCTGCTCGCTGCTGCTGCTCACCGAAGGCGGCATTTATGCCGCCCGGGATCTGCTTGGAAGAACCCCCCTGATCATTGGCCGCCGGTCAGGGGCTTATGCGGTCAGCTCGGAAACCTGCGCTTTTCCCAACCTGGACTTTGAGATCGACCACTTTCTGGGGCCTGGCGAAGTTGCGCGCATCACGGCCGAGGGCTGGGAGCAACGCCTGCCGCCGGGCGATCGCATGCAGATTTGCTCCTTCCTGTGGGTTTATTACGGCTATCCGGCCTCCGAATACGAAGGCATCAATGTAGAGCACGTGCGCTATAACTGCGGCGCGGCCCTGGCCCAGAACGATGAGGTGGCGGTGGATCTGGTGGCCGGCATTCCCGATTCAGGCATCGGCCATGCCATCGGGTACGCCAACCAGAAGAAAATTCCCTACGGGCGGCCGTTCGTCAAATATACGCCGACCTGGCCGCGCAGCTTCATGCCCCAGAACCAGCAGATGCGCGATCTGGTGGCCAGAATGAAATTGATTCCGGTGCGCCGCATGATCGACGGCCAGCGCCTGATGTTTTGCGAAGACAGTATCGTGCGCGGCACCCAACTCAAGGACAACGTTCAGGTGCTCTTCGACTACGGCGCCCGGCAGGTGCACATGCGGCCGGCTTGCCCGACCCTGATCCACCCCTGCGAGTTTCTCAACTTCTCCACCTCGCGTTCCACCCTGGATCTGGCGGGGCGCAAGACGATTCAGGCCTTGGAAGGCGCCGAAGACAAATACCTGGACGAGTATGCCCGGGATGGCTCGGAGAAGCACGCGGCCATGGTCGAGCAGATCCGGCACAACCTGCGCCTGACCAGCCTCAAGTATCAGCGTTTGGAAGACCTGGTGACCGCCATCGGCCTGCCCAAGGAGCGCTTATGCACCCATTGCTGGGATGCCAGCAGCTTTTTTTGAGAATAGAACAAAAAGAGCCATTCCCGGATGGACATTAGAAGCCATTCAAAACCTTCAATCGGGCTCAAAGCCAAGGCGGGACAAGGTGGACAACCGCAGGAATACACATAGTATTTCGAGGATTGGACGCCTTGGCCCAACGCCGGATTTGGGCCTGAGGGGAGGTTTTGAAATGGCTTCTAGTTGAATTGCCTCCGGGGCATGCTTAGCTCTGCTTTGACGGCCATGCCCAGGCTTTGCAAAGAGTAAGGTTTGCGCAGGTAGCTTCCCGCGCCCAGGCGTTGCGCTTCGCCGACCCGCTCGGTTTCCGAAAAACCGCTGGCAATGATCGCCCTCTGCTCGGGACGGAAGGCGATTACCCGTTTGAAGGTTTCGAGCCCGTCGATGCCGGGGCGCATAATCATATCCAGAAGCAGAAGATCGGCCGTATGGGTTTGCAGGTAGACCACGGCCTCCTCCCCGCTGGCAACCGAAGCGATCTTGTATCCCAGCAGCGTCAACATGGCGGTCGCGATCTCGCGTTGCGATTCCAAATCGTCCACCACCAGAATCGATTCGCCGTGCCCCTTGTACTGATCGATGGCGACGCTCTCCTTGGCTTCAGCCCTTTTTACCCGGGTCGCGGGAAAACATAAGGTGAAGGTGGTTCCTTTGCCGATGGCGCTCTGCACATCGATGCGCCCGCCATGGTCTTCGACCGTCCCCCAGACCACGGCCATGCCAAGCCCGGTGCCGCTGCGCCCCATGGTCTTCTTGGTGAAGAAGGGTTCGAAAATCTTCTCCTTGTCTTTGGGATCGATGCCCTCGCCGGTGTCGCGGATGCTCAAAACCACATCCAAGGCATCTTCGGTGACCCGGTTGCGGGTGGTAATACACGCCTTGCCTTCATCGCGGATGGCCTCGGCGGCATTGGAAATCAGGTTCATCAGCGTTTTGGACAAGTGCACCGGTGAGCCCAGAATATCGTACAAGGTCGGATCGAGATCGGTTTCAACCCGGACGCCGGGATGGAAAGACTGCAAGCTGTGAAATTCGGGACTCTGGAGATAGTCCCGAACGATGGTATTGAGATTGACCGCTTCTTTGACCGCAACGCCCCTTCGGGCCAGTGTCAGCAGATCCTGAACGATGGCCACGGCTTTTTCGCCCGATTTCTTTATGGCCTGGATCGGCTTGCGCAAAACATGGGTCTCCGGCATGTCCAGCAGCAGCAGTTCCGGATAGCTGATGACCCCCGACAAGGTGTTGTTCAGATCATGGGCCACGCCGCCCGCCAGGGTGCCGACGGCCTCCATCTTCTGGGCGTGTCGGAGCCGGTTTTCCATGGCCCGGTGCTCGGTGATGTCCCGGGCAAGACCCCTGAATCCGATGGGCTTGCCGTCGCTGTCCGTGACCAGGGAGGCCATGATGCTTACCGTGATGGCGCCATCGCCTTTGGATAGGATATCCAGGTCCACCAAAGGGCTCGTCTTGCCTGTGGTAAAAACCTTGTTGAAGATCTGCAAGAGCTTTGGGATATTTCTCTTGTCGATGAAGGTCCTATAGTTCATGCCCATCAATTCGGCGGGCGGATAACCGATCCTTTTACTGAGGAATTTGTTGAAAAAGGTCAGGTTGCCCTTCAGGTTGACTTCGAAATAGGCGTCTTCGATGGTTTCCAGGATGGTTCGGTATTTCTCTTCGCTCTCCCGCAAGGCGCGTGCCATGGATTTGCGGTCTTCAATTTCCGCTGCCAGTTGGGCGTTGGTTTGGGAGAGCTTGCGGCCTTCATTCAACAGGAGTAGGGAATAGGTTCGCGCAGAACGGTCGGAATTGGCGAGCCGTAGAAAGAAGAGGGTGATCAACAGCGTGGTGGCGACATTGATGAACATCAAATCGATGGAGATCAAGCTCCAGTAAAGCAAAGGGTTTTCCACATGAAGCCGGTCACCCCAGAAGCCTAGCTGGATAAGTACCCCCACCAGGAACCAGGTGATCAGGTTGACGCTCACCGAAAGCATAGCTCCCGGCCAACCCAGCAAAATGGAGGTGATAATGCTAAAGGAGAAGAGCCACTCGCGGGAGGCCAGAAATGGTCCTACGTCCAGGATGATCGCCGCGCCCAATGTGTAGATCGAGGCGCAGACGATGGCGGCCCGGATTTTAAAAGAAAGCCTCGGAAAACAGAAGACGATCAGGCTGGCCAAGTAACCGGCGGGGGCCGCCGTTGAGATCATCCAAAACTGGTTGCCGATGTTGCCGGGCATGCCCACGGCCAAGGCGACCAGGCCCAATGAAACGCATACACACACGAACATATATAATATTTTCTCGTTCCAATGGGTCGGGGCCTCGGGATCTTTTACGGCTTCGGGAGCATGCTTGGCGTACAACGATTTCAAAAAGATAAATAGAGAACTCCGAGCGAGCAGACGTGGGGTCATCGGCCTCGGTCCTTCCATGGGCGCATCCGTTGCATGGACGCGTTTCAAAACCTGTCTTGGATGGGGGGCAGGGCAGCACCAAGCTCCCCGCCCTGCCTTGGCGTTGCATCCAAAGAAAGGTTTTAAACTATCTATGTTCTGTTTTTATTTTTCAGCGGTTGCGTTAAGGACGGTCAATTCGGCAGCCCAATCCACGGCCTCTTGGAAAGCGCCGCGGACCTTATCTCCGTCCATGTTAAGCTTTTGAAATATTTGCTCTACCTCCTGCCAGCGGGCCTCTTCGCATTGCTGGGCCAAATGCAGCAAGGGGAGATATTCATTGTTCGGATCTTGGCACAGCGCCGCCTTTAGCTTTTCATCCAGGGGCAGGTGCGTGACGATGTCGCGCATGGGCATGCCCAGCATGGCATCCAACAGAGAGAAGATGCCCAGCATGTGCAGGCTTTCGGGGTCAAAGCCCCAATAGTCGTAGATCTGGCCGATCCGTTCCAGAAACTTGCCCCGCTGGGCAGCTAGCATCATCAGTTCGGGGGCGTCCCGGCCTTGATTGATATCGTTGAGCAGCACGACCTGCAACCAATTCTTCATCTTGCGCCAGCCTAAAAGGCTAATGGCTTGATGAATGGATTTGATCTTTTGGCGCATCCCGAAAGCGGCTGAATTCAGGTAGGAGAGCAGTCTGAAACTCAGCGAGGCGTCGGCCTGGATGGTTTCGGCCAGTCGCTCGAAGTCCACTTCCGGTTGCTGGATGGCTTGCATCAGGTTGAAGCGCGATACTTCGTTGGAAGAGAATTTGCGTACAGTGATAATCTCCGGCGTTTTAAAAAAAGCGCCGTGAAAGAGATCGAAGCCCAACTCTCGGCACAGGTCAAAGCGCTCGATGGCCTGAACGCGCAGGGCCAGTTTGGTTGCTTTATACGCCTGGGCCGCGCTCAATGCGCTTTTTAAGTTTTCTTTGGTTTTTCCCGAGACATCCATGCCGATGATATCGACCAGGTGATAGAAAGGCTCGCATTCGGGGGAGGCACTGAAATCGGAGGTCGCCAGCAGGTAACCGTCGGCCTTGAGCTGATTTAGTACCGGCGGAACGGACGGCCGGCGAAAAATCTCTTCGGTCACCTGGACCGCCGTAAGCGCGGACGGCAAGGCATAGGGCAATTGATCCAGAATGTTGCGTTCGCTGAAGGGGATCAGCACCTTTTTGTCGCGCTCGATGATCTGCTGAAGTTCTACATGGGCACTGCCGGCCAACCTGACCGCGATGTGTTCGGATTCCACGTCTTGGCCCAGATGGTGTGCGCCGGTTCCGACACAGCAAAGGATGTAGCCCCACAGACGTCGCTTGTCGTCGAAGATGGGCTGACGGGAAATGGATACGCTCGCGGCGTCGGCGCCGGCCTTCTGGGTGCTTTTCATGATACGCTCCAGCGATTTCCGTGCCCGTACAGCGGGTTTCACGGAATCAAGTCAATGGTTGAACGTGCCAGATCTTATCGGCGTACTCCATGACCGCCCGGTCGCTGGAGAATACGCCCATGCGCGCGGTGTTGAGAATGGATCGGCGCGCCCATTGATCTGGATCGGCGAACATGTGGCTGACGGCTTCCTGGGTTGTCATGTAGGGGCGGTAGTCGCCCAGCAGCATGTAAAAGTCTCCTTGTTCCAGGAGGCTGCGGATGATCGGCGCAAACAAACCTGGATCATAGGGAGAAAAGGCCCCCTGGGCGATCATGTCGATCGTGCGCCGGAGCTCTTCGTCACCATTGTAATATTGGTTCGGATCATAACCTTGTCTACGTTGGGCCAATACCTCTTCGGCCGTCCAGCCGAAGATGAAGATGTTTTCGGGCCCCACGGCCTCCATAATTTCGACATTGGCGCCGTCCAGCGTGCCGATGGTCAGGGCGCCGTTGAGCGCCATCTTCATGTTGCCGGTGCCCGAGGCCTCCATGCCGGCCGTGGAGATTTGCTCGGAGAGATCGGCCGCCGGGATGATCTTTTCAGCCTGGGAAACGCAGTAGTTGGGCAAAAAGAGCACCCGCAACCGTCCGCGTACATGGGGGTCGCTGTTGATGACATTGGCCACCGAATTGATCAGCTTGATGATCAGCTTGGCCTGATGATAGGCGGGCGCGGCCTTGCCGGCAAAGATGATGGTGCGCGGGACGGTGGTCACATTGGGATTGTCTTTGATGCGGTTGTATAAAGTGATGACATGCAGCACATTGAGCAATTGGCGCTTGTATTCATGCATGCGCTTGACTTGAACGTCGAACATGGTGTCGGGATCGACGCCCAGTCCGATTTTGCGCAGGATATAGCGGGCCAGGCGTGTTTTGCACTCCCGCTTGGTGGCCATCCACTGCTTGCGAAAAACGGCTTCATCCGCATACGGTACCAGCTTTTGCAATTGGTCCAGGTCGCAAATCCAATCCGGCCCGATCACCGAAGAGATCAGCTTGGCCAGCGACGGATTGGACTGCTGCAACCAGCGCCGCGGCGTGATGCCGTTGGTGACGTTGTGGATGCGTTTGGGATACAGCCGGTGAAAGTCGCTGAACAACTGCTCTTGCAGGATGCGGCTGTGCAGCGCGGCCACCCCGTTGACCGAGTGGCTGCCCACGATGGCCAGGTTGGCCATGCGCACGTGTTTGACGTCGCCTTCGGCGATCAGCGACACCCGTTCCAGCAAGGCTTCGTCACCGGGATGCCGGGCCCGAAGGCCATTGAGGAAGCGCTGATTGATTTCATAGATGATTTGCATGTGGCGCGGCAGCAGCGTGCCGAGCAATTCCACCGACCATTTTTCCAGCGCTTCGGGCAATACGGTGTGATTGGTGTACCCGAAGGTCTGCTCGCAAATGGTCCAGGCCTCGTCCCAGCCCAGCCCCTCTTCGTCCATGAGCACGCGCATCAGTTCGGGAATGGCGATGGCCGGATGGGTGTCGTTGAGTTGGATGGCCACAAAATTGGGCAGATCGGTGAACGATCGATTGATTTTGCGGTAGCGCCGCAGGATGTCGCTCAGGGTGGCGGCCACAAAGAAGTACTGCTGTTTAAGCCGCAGCTCCTTGCCCGATCGGCCTTCATCGTTAGGGTAAAGCACCTTGGAGATATTTTCGCTCATCACCTTGGATTGGACGGCGCCGATGTAATCACCCTGGTTGAAGGTCTCCAGGTTGAATTCGCGGCTGGACTGCGCGGCCCACAACCGCATGTTGGTGACATAATCGTCGCCGAAGCCGGGCACCAGGATATCGCACGCCATGGCCATGACCACCTCGCAATCCACCCAGCGCTGACGTGTGCGGCCATCTTCGTCGCGGTAGCTCTCGATGCGGCCGTAGAAGCGTACCGGCATGAGATGATCGCGGCGCTGCAATTCCCACGGGTTGCCCCGCCGCAGCCAGTTGTCGGCTTGCTCCCGCTGATACCCATTTTCCAAAGTTTGATGAAAAATGCCGTAGTCATAGCGGATACCGTAGCCATAGCCGGGCAGATCCGTGCAGGCGATGGAGTCCATGTAGCAGGAGGCCAGACGCCCCAGGCCGCCGTTGCCCAGGCCCGCATCCCACTCCTCTTCTTCCAGCTCATCCAGATCGAAGCCCATCTCCGCCATGGTCTGGCGGGCTTCATCTTCCATGCCCAGGCTGATGAGGTAGTTTTTCAAGAATCGGCCCGGCAGGAATTCCAGGGAGAGGAAGTAAACCCGCTTGGAAAGCGTATCGTAAAGCGCTCTCTGGGTTTTGATCCAGCGGGCGATCAGCCGGTCGCGCACGCTGTGCGCCAGTCCCATGAAGGCGCTGTACTTGCTTGGGATTTCGGGGTCATTGCCCAGGGTGAAGCAGATATGGTGCAGGATGCTGTTCTTCAGGGAACCCACTGGGTCGATGGACGACGCATTGGGTGGAATGGTTTGGGTGACTTTGCGGGCACTCATAGTGGCATTATCCTCCATGCCGAGAAGGTTGAGGAGAGAGCGGCAGTGCTGGAATAAAATTTCAGGTCGAGGAGCCGATTGAATTTAAGATAAGCTATATTCATACCATGGATCAACCTTATTTATAGAATGGGTGCTCCGCATGCCCCATCGGCACCTTGCACTCCGCCTTCCGTGTGCAAGTCACGACTGTTGCCCCGAACACCCAACCTTCCATGCCTCGACTTTTCAGCCGCAAGGATATATAAGGATGCGGTTTAGGCTGCATGAAGGAGAATAGGTGTTGGACCATGGCAATCTACGCCAAGCAGTATGACCTCATCGTCGTCGGGGCCGGGCATGCCGGTTGCGAAGCCGCCCTGGCCGCGGCGCGCATGGGATGCCGCGTGCTGTTGCTGGCCATCGACCTGGACAAGGTGGCGGCCATGCCATGCAGCCCGTCCATCGGCGGCATGGCCAAGGGGCAACTGGTGCGCGAGATCGATGCCTTGGGCGGCGAGATGGCCAAGATCACCGACCAGACCGCCATTCAGTACAAGACCCTCAATACCAAGAAGGGACCGGCGGTCCAATCCTCGCGCACCCAGAACGACAAGAAACGCTACCACATGGCCATGAAAGCGGTGTTGGAACGACAGCCCGGCCTGGACCTCAAGCAGGCCCTGGTGGAGCGCCTGGTGTTGGAAAATGGCCGCGTGGTGGGTGTCGAGGAGCACACCGGCTTCGGCTTTCAGGCCCAGGCCGTCATCCTGGCCACAGGCACTTTTCTCAGTGGATTGGTGCATATCGGTTTCAAATCGATTCAAGCCGGCCGTGCCGGTGAATTCGCCGCCTATGGCCTGGCCGCAAGCCTGGCCCACATCGGTCTGACCCTGGGCCGCATGAAGACCGGAACGCCGCCGCGCTTGCACCGGGACAGTATCGATTTTTCCAAATTCACGGTTCAGGAGCTCGATGCCCAGCCACGCCCCTTCTCCGTCTTCAGTCATCAGATGGCCTTGCCTCAGGTGCCCAGTTACATGGGGCGCACCAATCCCCGCGTGCATCAGGTGGTACGCGATCATCTGCATCTTTCGGCCCTGTACGGTGGGGTGATCAAGGGGGTTTCCGCACGCTACTGTCCCTCGTTCGAAGACAAGGTGGTGCGCTTCAGCGACAAGGAGAGCCACCAGGTGATTCTTGAGCCCGAGGGGCTCGATACCCAGGAGGTATATGCCAGCGGCCTGGGCAACAGTCTGCCGATGGAGATCCAGATCCAGGTGGTGCGCGCCGTACCGGGCCTGGAGGCGGCCGAGATCATGCGGCCGGCCTATGCCATCGAGTATGATTACGTCGATCCCATCCAGCTTAAATCCACCCTCGAGACGAAAAAGGTCGCCGGGCTCTACCTGGCCGGCCAGATCAACGGCACCTCCGGCTACGAAGAAGCCGCCGCCCAGGGCATGTGGGCCGGGATCAATGCGGCCTGCCGTGTTCAAGGACGGCCACCCTTTATTCTGGACCGCTCCCAGGCCTACATGGCGGTCATGGTGGATGACCTGGTGACCCGCGGCACCCAGGAGCCCTACCGCATGTTCACCTCCCGGGCCGAGTACCGCCTGATGCTGCGCGAGGATAACGCCGACCTGCGCCTGATGGCCATCGGCCACGAATTGGGCCTGATATCGGCGGATGCGGCCAAGGCGGTCGCCGAACGCCGGGATCAAATCGCCGCCGAAATTCAACGGGTGCGTCGTGTGGTGGTCAAGCCCCAGCCCGAGGTCAACGCCTATCTGACCGTCAAGCAAACCCAGCCCATCAACAACGGCATTCATCTGGATCAATTAATCAAACGGGCCCAACTGGGGTACGAGGTGGTGGACCGCTTGGCGCCGGCCGAACCGGCCGTTTCAGCCGAAGTCGCCCGTCAGGTGGAGATCGAAATTAAATATGAAGGCTACATCCAACGCCAGTTGACCGAGATCGGGCGTTTCAAGCACCTGGAACAGATCCGCCTGGCCGATGACTTCGACTTCCGCAAGGTACATGGCCTGTCCAATGAGCTCAAAGAAAAGCTCTCCCGGATGCGGCCCGCTTCTTTAGGGCAGGCCTCGCGCATTTCCGGCATGACCCCCGCCGCCATATCGGTGTTGATGGTGGCCTTGCGGGCGGCAGAAAAAGGCGGCAGCGATGAGTGAAGGGCTTAGTCTCGAGGCCTTCGGTTGCCGTTCGGTTCAAACGGTCCATTTGACCGTGGCGCCCGGACAATGCTTGGGATTGAGCGGGCCTTCGGGATCGGGCAAGAGTCTGTTTTTGCGCGCCCTGGCCGATCTCGATCCCCACGAGGGGCGCATGGCGCTGGATGGCGTGGCGGCCGAAGCGATGCCGGCCCACCAGTGGCGGCGGCAAGTGGGCTTGCTGCCCGCTGAAAGCGCCTGGTGGTTCGACACGGTGGGGCTGCACTGCGATCCTTGGCCGCTCGATGCGTTGCAGCACCTTGGCTTCAGTCCCGATGTACTGGACTGGTCGGTGACCCGTCTCTCCAGTGGCGAGCGTCAACGCCTCTCCTTGCTGCGATTGCTGGCCCGCGCGCCCCGCATCCTTTTGCTGGACGAACCCACCGCCAACCTGGACGTTCAAAACACCGAACGCGTGGAGCAACTGCTGAGTGCATTCAAGGCCGCCCATCAACCCGGCATGATCTGGGTCAGCCACGACACGGCCCAGTTGAAACGGTGCTGCAACCCCATATACGTTTTGCGGGAGCGGCAGCTTTCGCCTTGGTATGTCGGCGATCACGATGCCGAGATCCCCGTCGGACCGGTGACTTTATGAGCATTGTAATCCTGAGCCCATTTGATCTTGCATTGGCGGCTAGTCTGGTGGGGCTCGTGGCCCTGCTTTCTTACCTCATGCACCTGCATCTGGAACGCCAGATCCTGATTGCCGCCGCGCGCACCACGGTCCAACTGATGCTGGTGGGGCTGGTGCTCAAGGCGCTGTTCAGTCACGTGCATCTGGGCTGGATCATTCTGGTGGCCACCATCATGCTGCTGGCGGCGGGACGTGAAGTGCTCGCCCGGCAGAAGCGTCGCTTCAGGGGCATGTGGGGTTTCGGCCTGGGCACCTTTTCCATGTTCATCTCTTCCTTTGCCATCACGATTTTGACCCTGACGGTGCTTATCGGGCCGGTGCCCTGGTACGAACCCCAATATGCCGTGCCCCTGCTGGGTATGCTGCTGGGCAACACCATGAACGGCATCGCCATCGGGCTGGACCGTTTGACTTCATCGGCCTATGATCAGCGCACCCTGATAGAGGGTCGTCTCATGCAGGGTGAGCCCTGGCAACAGGCCATCGAAACCCTGCGGCGGGAAAGCATCCGGGCAGGGTTGATCCCCATCATCAACTCCATGGCGGCGGCCGGCCTGGTCAGTCTGCCGGGCATGATGACCGGACAAATCCTGGGCGGCAATCCGCCCATGGAAGCGGTCAAATATCAGATCCTGATCATGTTTTTAATTGCCGGGGGGACCGGGTTGGGCACCGTTGCCGCCATATGGCTGGGTTCCCGGCGGCTCTTCGATGAGCGTCAACGGCTTCGGCTGGACCGGCTGAAAAGCCATTGAGGCATCGAAAGGGGCTATGGCCGCCCGGGGACGGGTTTTTTCGATTGCACAGCGTGAAGAAGTGCCGGACGCGCTGCGCACCCAACTTGACGGGCCAGCCGCGCACTCTTATTTTTGTGGCGAATTTAATTTGCTTTCCAATGTTTACGTCATCTTGGACAGGCTTGAAAGGCAAGGAACGGAGTAATCTCAATGGTCGACGATTATTATAAGCTTCTAGGGGTAGAAAAGAGCGCCAGCAGCGCCGACATTAAAAAAGCATACCGCAAGCTGGCCATGAAATTTCACCCGGATCATGCCAAGGGAGACAAGGCGGCTGAGGATAAATTCAAAAAAATCAGCGAGGCCTACGCGGTATTGAGTGATCCTGAAAAGCGCAAACAGTACGATACGTATGGATCGGCCGATTTCCAGCAACGCTTCAGCCAGGAAGACATCTTCCGCAACTTCGATTTCGGGGACATTTTCCGGGAATTCGGCTTTGGTGGTCGCGGGGCGGCCACCGGTGACGGCGGTTTCCGTTTTAGCTTCGGCGGCGGTGGGTCCCCCTTCGGTGGCCGGCGTACCCAGCAGGCCGCGCCCAAAGGGTCGGACCTGGTGTATGAAATGCCTCTGACCTTGCAAGAGGTTGTCACCGGAGCAAATAAGACCGTCTCCTTCCAGCATCAAGGACGATCTGAAAACATCAGCGTCAAAATCCCCAAAGGCATGATCAGTGGCAAAAAATTACGCCTGGCGGGAAAAGGCGAGCCCAGTCCTTATGGAGGACCCGCCGGCGACCTGTACATCAAATCCGTGGTGGTGGACGATCCGATCTTCTCGGTGGAGGAGCATGATCTTTATGTGAATCGCGAGATTAAACTGACCCAGGCGATCTTGGGTACCCAGATTTCCGTCCCCACCCTGGATGGCAAGGAGATGACCCTCAAAATCCCCCCCGGCACGCGCCACAAAACCAAAATGCGTCTTGGTGGAATGGGATTGCCCCATATGAAAGGCAGCGGACGCGGCGATCTATACGTCGTGGTTTTGGTTCCCACCCCGCAACAGCTTACGGCCGAACAAGAGCGGCTGATCACCGAATTGGTCCAGGCTGGCCTGTAAGGAATTAAATTCATTGACAAGAGAGGCCTTGTTCATGTAGCTATCCCTATAGCGGCGAAGAGAAGTATTTAAGGAATCGCTCGAAGATGGCGATAGCTCAAGCACCTGGAGGTGAGGAAGGGATGCCGGGGCACCCTTTCTGGCCCGGCGTCAGCCGTGGCGACGACATCCACCTTTTCTTTATTGAATAGACACAATGCCGGATCTGATACCCGTCCTAGACAAAGAGACCATCGCGCAGAAGGTCGATCACATCGCCCGACAAATATCTTCGGATTATAAAGATGCCAATCTGGTTTTGATCGGCGTGCTCAAAGGCGCTTTTGTTTTTTTGGCCGATCTGGTTCGCCGTTTGGACCTTGAGAAAGTCACTATCGATTTTGTGTATCTGGAAAGCTACGGCGACGGCGCCGACTCTTCAGGACAGATTCGTATGCTCAAAGATATCGAGGTCGATATCCGCAACAAAGACGTGCTGATTGTGGAAGATATCCTTGATACCGGCCTGACCTTGGATTATCTGAGAAAACATTTGGAACGTTCGCAGCCGCGATCGGTAAAAATATGTGTCATGATCGATAAATTCGAACGTCGCAAAGTCGATGTGCAGGCGCAGTATGTGGGCCACAAAGTGACAGAGGGGTTTCTGGTCGGCTATGGGTTGGATTACGCCGAAGCATATCGCCATTTGCCGGGAATATTCCATTTGACTTTCTAATCAATGAGGGTGTGCCATGTTTATTACCTGCCAGGAGTGCAACACCACGTTCCGATTGGATGAACGTCTGCTGAAAACCACCGGTTCCAAGGTGCGTTGTTCGCAATGCCGTAACACGTTCGTTGCAACCCCACCCAACGCCGGACCGACGTCCATGGCAGAGGCCGAAGCGCCCGTCGACGAGGCGCTCGTCGAGGAGGCACCGGTTTCTGCGATCCATGAGGAACCTGAGGATCAAAGCTTGGAAGGCATCGATTTGGCTGAGCTGGATTCCATTCTGGAGCATGAAACGATGGCCGCTGCTCCGCTGACGGAAATGGATACCCGGCCTGCTATTGAAGTGGATCTGCCTCCGGATGAGGAAGAGGAACTGGACGAGATCGACCTGGACTTCGATTTTGACGCCGCTCTGGAGGCGGAGGACAAAGATAAGCCCGGGCAGGCATCTATGGCGGCGGATGACGCCTCGGATGAACTTAGCTTGGACATGGATTTCGAGATCCACGACGATACGTTGATTTTGAAGAAGGAAGAGATCGAGGGCTTGGAATTGGCCTCGCTCACCTTGGAAGAAGAGCCGGTCAAAAAGCCGGAAAAAATTCCCGCCAAAGCCGATTTTTCCGAATCCAGCCTCGAAGAGGATCTGGATATGGCCTTCAAGGATCTGGACTTGGATGACGAAGAAAGCGCTGTCCGGCAGTCCGAGGCGCCTAAAGCTAAAGATCAGGGAGGCGATGATCTCGAGTTGCAGGACATCGACCTCGATTTGGAAGATGAAAGGCCCTCGGGTGAGGGTGGGGGCGAAGAAATCGAGCTGAGCCTGTCAGACGAAACCGAACTGGAACTGGACGAGACACCGGCTACGGAAAAAAGCGGCCTGGAGAAGGAAGCGCTGGAGGCTGAAGAGGATCTGAGTTTGATGGATCCGGCCGAATTGGAATTGGAAGAGCCCGTCGCCGAGACGACTGCCAAAGGCGAGCAGCGTCCCGCCCCATCCACCAGTGAAGAGTTCGATTTTGATCTGGATCTGGACGAACCCCTCGAGGCAGAACCTCCTCCCGACAAAGAGCCCGTAGAAGATGAACTGTCGCTTGACTTTGAATCCGATTTCAACTTGGCATCGGAGACGGAAGACTCCGGGGCAACCCCCGATAAGGATGGCTTGGAGGACTTGGAAGAGCTGAGCTTCGAAATGGATGCCGACTTCGAAGATAAGCCGGCCGCCAAGGCCGAGGTCGCGGCGGAGCAAACGCCCCAGGACGAGGGCGATATCGATTTGTCCGATATCGAACAGATGCTCGGCGATGATGCCGTGGTGCCTGATAAAACCCAGCCGGCCGTCGAGATCGAGAAGTCCAAAACCCTCGGTTTCGATGACGAGATCGACCTGTCAGAGATTGAATCGGCCATTGACAAGGCCGACGATGTGGTTGACAGCGGCCCGGAAATGGAAGAGCCCGAATTGGAGCTTGACCTGGGAACCGACGAAGCCGGCGTCACCGCTGGAGATGATAGGCAAGAAGTTGAGGAAAGGGACCATATGGCCGCTGAACCGCTGGATCTGGATCTGGACCTGGAATTGGAGCTTGAAGGGCAGGCCCCGGCCGATAAGGCTAAAACGGGCTCTGCCGATCAGGCAGAAGGGGAACTGGACCTTTCCGATCTGGCGTTAAGCGACCTGGGTGATGAAAAACCGGCAATGAGCAAGGCCGATAACGTTCACTCCGGTGACATCGAGTTGGATTTCCAGATCGAGGAGAATGAAAGCCCGGCAGTTTCACCGAAAACCACCTTGGGCAAAACCAGTGGACATGTGGCCGAACTGCCCATCGAGCAGACCGTAGAAACAAAACCGGTTGAACCCCAAACAACCAAACGGCCCAAGCCCGCTGCTCCCAAGAAAAAATCCAGCAAAATAGGGATCATTATCCTCTTTCTGGTGCTGCTGGCAGCCGCGGCGGGTGGTGTCTACTACGCCGTAATGTACATGGGTATGGATATTCCCTATGTCAGTGAATATCTCAAGCCGGCACCCAAAGATCCGTCCGGCATCGCGAACCTGACCACCCTGGATATCAACAGCAAGTTCATCGAGAACAGCCAGTCCGGACGACTTTTTGTCATCACCGGCAAGGTACGCAATGGCTATGGCATGCGGCGGAATACCATCCGACTGCAAGGCAAGCTATTCACAAAAGGCAAGATGCTGGTCAAAACCGAATTCAGCTATGCGGGCGTTCAAATCAGCGATCAAGAGTTGGCAACCCTCTCCATTGCTGAAATTAAACAGGCGCTGAATGCCGCACCCGCTTCCCTGGATGCCACCGGCAACGTGCAGCCAGGACAGACGCTGCCCTTTACTGTCGTCTTCTCGGATCTGCCACCGGCCGAACAATTGGACGAGTTCGCCGTCGAACTGATCAGCTCCCAGCCGGGTCAGTAACATGTAAAGCGCCTCTGGTACTTAATGGCGTGGGGCGCAGTATGCACGATGCTGTTTTCCAGTTGACTATTGATGGGTGAGCTGTTAGATACGCCGTTCGTCGTGCGGGGAAACGGCACGGCAACTCTCATGGCGATGTAGCTCAGCTGGTTAGAGCATGCGGCTCATATCCGCAGTGTCCGGGGTTCAAGTCCCTGCATCGCCACCACATCAAATACAAAGCCCTTGGTTCCAAGGGCTTTTTTATTTCTTTTGGGTTCCATAGCTTTCTTTCCCTTTCAGACATCCGCTCCAAACGATTCTCTTGGGCACACCGACTCCTGAGCAGTGCATCTGACCGTGCTCGCTCGGGTGTGAACGTTCCTGATCGCAACCCTCCTGCAATTTGGTTTTGTGCCGGAAATCGCATGGTTCTCCTTATGCCAAGATACAAATAGGCACGATTGCATCTTTACAATATGTTTACCGGCGGACTATACCTATTCACAACAACAACATGGAGGCGGTAATGATCAAAACGGGGTATGCTATCTTCAGATGGTGGGTGCTCGTAGCAATCTTGGGCCTGTCCGCGACCAGCGGCGCGGCTAGTGCTTTGGGGCCGGGCCAGGCGGCGCCACCTTTTTCCTTGGCGGATATCGATGGCCAAGCGCACGCATTGGCGCAGATCAGTGGGCGCGAGATGGCCGTGCTGTTCTTTTTCGATGCCGGATCTCCCGCCAGCCAGGAAGGGTTGTTGATGCTCGGCCGGTTGTTCAAGCAATACCCCGACAAGCAGTTGATCGTTTGGGGTATCACGCGTTCCAGTCAAGATGCCGTGAGGCGGTTCCAGCAAGGGGCCCAACTGCAATTTCCGGTGCTATTGGACCCGGGTGACGTCAGCGCTCGATATGATGCGAAGATCGTGTTGCCCGTAGTGTGCATCCTCGGTCCCGGGTCTAAAATCCTGGACTATTTTCAAGGCGGCGGACAAATGGCCGAAGCCATGTTGGTGCGCCTGGCCGAGCGTCAAATCCACCGCCAGCAACCACAGTTGGCTCAAGCGATTGCCGCTTCCGTTTCAGGGAAAAATCCGACCAATGTTCAGGCCAAGGCCGTGGAAGGATATGCTGCCATGGCTGCCGGCAAAAACGACGAGGCGGCCCAGGTGTTTAACCAGATCGCCGTCGCAGGGGGAGAAAATGCCGCCATCGGCCAGGAGGGGCAGGCCGCCGTGCTGGCACGCCAGGGGCAAACCGACAAGGCGCTGGCCTTGGTCGAAGAGGTGACGCGCAAAGCCCCCAAGCGGGCGATGGCCCACAAGATCAAGGGGGATTTGCTAATGGGCAAGGGCGACCGCAAGGGGGCTTCCAGCGCTTATGAGACGGCCGCCAAGCAGGCCGAGGCCCCTTTCTTTCAGAAAGCGGAAGCCTACAACCAACTGGGACGACTCCAGACCCAGGAGGGTAATTTTGACAAGGCCCGCAACACTTTCGATCAGGCCGTTCAAATGGACCCGTACTATATCATCCCCACTTCCAATAAAGGCGTCACTTACGAAAAACAGGGCATGTGGGATAAGGCCCTGGCCGAATACCGCCAGGCGCTGGCGCTGGATCAGGCCGATACCATGGCCGCTGTGCTATCGCGCAAAGCCGAACAGATGCTGGCGCTCCAAAAAGACGCCGCCGGCAAGCAGCGCATGGATCAATTGGTTCGTGATCTGGCCCAACGATATAAAAGCCAGAGGAGTCAACCGGCCGATGCCTCCGCAGATGATTGGACGTCGCGGCCCATGATCCTGACCTTCATCGACATCCAGGAAAAGGGTGGGCTCTCGGAACGGGATGGCCTGGCCATCGTGCTGACGACCCGGCTGGGAGAGTTGCTCAATAGCTCGGGACGCGTGCAGGTGGTGGATCGCGCCTTGTTGGAGAGCCTGCTTGCGGAACTGAATCTGGGCTCTTCCGAACTGGCCGATCCGGAAACCGCCTTGCGCCTCGGTAAAGTCCTGGCCGCCAAACTGATCGGTACCGGCAGTTTGCTTTACCTGTCGGATAGCACCCTGCTGAACCTGCGGATGATCGATACCGAGACCACGGCCATTGCCCAGACGGTGATGCAGCGCATCACCGCTCAGTCGGACTTGGAGCGCGAGTTGTACAATTTGAACCGCTCCATCCTGCGTAACGTCATGGACAAATACCCCCTGCAGGGCTTCGTGGTCCAGGCCGACGCCAAAGAGGTGATGATCAACCTGGGCAGCCGCCAAGGTGTGGCCACCGGTACGGCTTTTGATGTCATTGAGGCCGGAGAAACCGTCACCTACAAGGGACGGACGCTGCGCGGTGCCTCTAAAACGGTAGCCCGCCTGGAGACGGTGCGGGTGGAGCCGGATTTGTGCTATGCCCGGATCGTGGAAAAGCAGCGGGAATTGGCTCGGGACGACAAGGTCAAGGAGATGCTTCCCCAGGAGGTTCGCGGTGGCGGCAGTGCTAAATAGCGCCGGTTGGTGGCGGGGCTTGCGGTTATGGATCGCCATCAGCTTTTTGGGGCTGATGGCGTGCGCCGGCAGTTCGCAGCCGGCGGCTGAAGGGCCGATTTCCCTGGCGGTCTGGGATCTGGAAGACCTGAGCCCCATGGCCCATGGTCAGGCCGGCATGGGTGAGATCTTATCCGCTCAGATCACTGCGCGGTTTGCTCAGAACACGAGCTTCCAGATGGTCGAGCGCCAGCAGTTGCTCAAGGCCATCGAAGAACTTCATGTGGGCAGTTCCGACCTGGCCGCCCCAGATACGCGCCTGCGTTTGGGGCAGCTCATCGGTGCGCGGCAGATGGTTTTTGGGGCCTTCCAGGTGATTGGGCCCAGCCTGCGCTTGGATCTGCGACGCGTGGATGTGGCCAGTGGCAAGATCTTAAAGACCGCCAGCGACACAGCGGCCAGCGCGGATCTCAACCAATGGCTGTCGGCCGCCGATGAGGCGGCGGTGGCATTGATGGCGCCTTAATCAAATTTGCTCTCAGTCCGTTTCACGTAACCCCAGTTCGCGCGCCAGCATTGATTGTGCAGCGATGCGATCGTTGCCAAAGTGTTGGGCGACTAAACACACGCCGTTCAGGTACTCTTTGAACGTTGCCGTGGACAATCCTTCTTTCCTCAATTGATCGACCACCGCAGCCACATGCTTGTTGCTGGGGTTGGTCCATTGCCGGACGTCATAGCCTTCAGGCTGGAGTTGGCGTCATCCGAAGCATCGCGGCTTTAATGGGCCTGGACCTTTATCGGCCTGATTGTATTCACGGCGTTGACAGCATCGGGATTTCTGAAACCTGCAAGTGGACAAACCGGGTGCCCTGGGCCAACCGCTTCGGGGTGGCGGCCGCAGCCTAATGCCTTCGGAGATTGTAGTCCTTCGAATCTACAAGGCGATGTATCCGACACGGGAGAACGCCCGAAGCCATCCATCGAGCGGCATGTCTTTTGCTGTCCCATCGTGCCGGGCTGTGAAGTGTTCAAAAGGGGAATCCATGGCTGATTGGAACGACGCTATTACAGGAGGTGGATATGTGGGTTCAGGTCGTATTCGTGATCGCTGGCTTTGCACTGCTGTACTTCGGAGCGGAATGGTTGGTGAAGGGGTCGGCCAACCTGGCCCGCAGCCTGGGGGTAACTCCCATCGTGATCGGGCTTACCGTTGTCGCCTTCGGCACGTCGGCCCCCGAACTGGTGGTTAGCGTAATTGCGTCGCTGGCGGGCAAGAGCATGATCGCCGTCGGCAATGTGGTGGGCAGCAACACCTGCAACATCGCACTGATCTTGGGGGCGGCGGCGGTTCTGGTTCCGCTGACGGCGGACAAGTCGGTGATTCGGCGGGATATTCCCCTGATGCTGGCCATTTCGGTCTTGCTCCTGCTCATATCGATGAACTCCACGATATCCAGGGGTGAAGGGGTCATTTTGTTCGCCGGCATCATCATATACACCTTGTTCAATTATAAATCTTCTTTTAAGGCTGCGGGGGCAGCCTGTGCGCCGACGGCTCATCCGAGCGCTATCGGTTTTGCGCTTGATGCGCGGGGCGCACTCGGCGAATTGTCTCAAGCATCTGAAGTGCTCTGCGAGAAGCCCATTGAGATCGAAGAAATCGGCATCATCGAATCGAGGCCCAAGCAGGTCGCCCTGATCATTGCCGGCATCGCGGGCGTGGTCATTGGCGCGCAGGTGCTTGTCGATTCGGCGGTGCTGATCATGAAAGCTTTGGGGGTGAGCGAAAAACTCATCGGCCTGACCATCGTTGCCGTGGGCACCTCCCTTCCGGAACTGGCCACCTCCATCGTGGCAGCCTTGCGCAAGGAAATGGACATCAGCATCGGCAACCTGATCGGCAGCAATGTCTTCAATATCCTGGCCGTGATCGGCCTCGCCGCCATGGTCCGGCCCATCTCCATTCCCGGCGGCTTCTTCGAAAGCGGTCTGATTTACGACTACCTGGTGATGATGGTCGTCAGCTTCCTGCCCTTTGTCCTGATGTACAAGGACAATACCATCCGCCGGGGCGGCGGGTTGCTCCTGCTGGCCTGCTACATCGGGTATATGGGTTACCTGGTCTATAACGGCTGATGTTGCCGCCGAGGTCATCGCTGCACGGCAGCCTCCGTATCGGCGCATCCGGTGTTCTTATCCGGTTGCGCCGATCCAGAATCTGGAAGGGATGTCCTCGGAGTCTGCTTAGACCTCTGGAAAGAGATTTCGGCAAACCCCTGATGCCGGAAATCACCACCAAGGAGCTCTGTGCGACGGTTCGCGCATCCGCAGTTTCAAGCGGTCTTGGATCAAAGCCTGTCAATTGCCAGGTCTTGCGGGGCGGCAGGAGACCCTTGCCAGACACTACTGGGGAGATGAGCTGTCAGGGAGGGAGGATGAAAACCGATAAGGCGAGTGTGTTACAAATAGGGTACTTTTTTCAAAACCGGCCCGAAGGCAAGAAAAAAGCGGGTCGACCTCAAGTCTAACCCGCTTTATTTCTTTTGTTTTTTGGTCGGGGCGAGAAGATTTGAACTTCCGACCCCTTGAACCCCATTCAAGTGCGCTACCAGACTGCGCCACGCCCCGACACAAGGCGCCTACCTATCATTCCGACATTGGGGTGTCAAGACACGGATGCGGTTCGTTGATAAATTCTTGATCCACGCGGCAACAGGCGCCGATCGCCGAACGACGTCCATCCCGCAAGTTTAGAGAGGAGGACGGGCTTCGCGCATGTTCGGGGCGTCGGGCCGATCCAGCCAGGCGTCAGGATCTATATCTATTTTTATATCTCTGGCGTAGCCTGGCAACTGCTGCCAGATGCGATAGCAGACTTTGTCGAACACTAGGGAGATGTGGGAGCTTCCCTCGGCCCTGCTTTCCAGAACCACTTTGCGATTGACGATCCATTCCAAGAGTTGACGCAGAACCATCGTCTGGCACTGAGGAGAATTGGGGAGGAGCAGGGCTGACATTTTAAGCGGGTTGTTTTCTATGGATGCGGACAAGAGGGAAAGTTCTTCGGTATCAAGTTGTAAAAGTGTTTTGGGCATAATCCCGTCTTTCATTTGTAATTTCCGTTCCGAACGACCGCTTGATCGCCTCGAGAGCGCTTCGGACGGTGCTCTGGATCGCCATTGCAGCAACAATGCACAGGAATCATATGTTTTAGGGGGCATTGCGGTATGTGACATAGATCACATATTTTTCAAATCATAAGGGCAGGGGGCAATCCAACGAAGCGTTCCGCTCACAGTGTCTTTATAGGAACGAGTGCAAAAATCGAAACCGAATCCCGGTGGCCGTTTGTATCGATTATATTAAACATCAATATTTTAAGGTGTTATGTTTTGGCATCCAAATTGCTTTTTTCCACTGATGCCGGTGGCTTTCTGGGCGCTTTTTCTACACGATTCGTTCAGGGTTCCAGATCGCGGATCGAAAATCGTTCTGGATTCAGCCTTACCGACCGGTGTCGGGAGATATGAGGTGTGCGGAGGATCTTTAACCGTTTTTTTAATCACATTCAGAGGAGGGTGGTATGAAGGTATTTGTCAAAGTAACAATGGTTTTGGTTCTGTCCCTGACGCTTCTGGCTGCTTGCTCGCAGAAGAGCCCTGAAGAGCAGTCTGCGGCTCCCGCACAGGAGCAGCAATCCCAGCCGGCCGCTCAAGCACCGGCCCAGGAGCCCGCCGTTCAGGAACAAGCCCAACAGCCGGCCGTTCAACAGCCATCCCAGCAGACTGCTTCCGAGCAACCCCCGGCCGAGGCGGAACTGGGTGAAAAAGCAGCCGCTCAGCCCGAAGAAATCAGCGGCACCATCGTGAAGACCGAAGAAGGCGTCGCGCTCTTCAGCGATGCCGGCAACTTCATGATCGCGGGCCAAGAACTGGACGCCCTGGTAGGCAAAAACGTAAAGGTTACCGGAACGGTCGATGAAGGTTCGGGAAAACCGATGATCAATGTTACTTCGGTATCTGTCATCGAGTAGATCCATTTTTTCAGCCATCGTACCTGGCATGTCGCAGATTCTTTAAAAGGCATCTGGAACCAACCCGGATGCCTTTTTTGTGTTTAAGCACCTCCGGCACATGGCATGGGGTCTTGCATCCGGTTCTTTTTACCAGGTATATAACCCAGGACAGTCGGGGATGGTTTGCGCTAAACATTATCTACTTTACGCGGAGAAGACATGGGACACTTCAAAGTAAACGCCAGGGACCTGATGTTCATCTTGAAAGAGCAGCTCAATTACGGCCGGCTGTGCACGCTGGATCGCTATAAAGAGCAAAATGAACGTATCCTGGACATGTTGGTGAAAGAGGCTATCGGGTTTGCTAAAGGCGTGGTGGACCCGCTCAACGAAATCGGTGAAACGGTGGGGTTGCGATTTGAAAACAACCGGGTCATCTGCCCGCCGGAATTTCGATCGGTTTTCAAACAATATGGTGCCGATGGCTGGACGGCCGCTGCCCGCGACATTGAATATGGGGGGCAGGGATTTCCAAATATGATGCGCATCGTGATTAACGATCTGATGTACGGGGCCTGTCAGTCATTCAACATGGCCCCCAGCTTGACCCATGGCGCTGCTCATCTGATCGAAAGTTTTGGCACCCACGCGCTCAAGGAGACCTATGTGCCCAAGATGTTCAACGGCACCTGGGCCGGCACCATGTGCTTGACCGAGCCCAATGCGGGCTCCAATCTGGCGGCCCTGGAGACCATTGCCTATCCGGAGGGGGATCACTATAAGATCAAAGGCGCCAAGATCTTCATCTCCTGGGGCGAACATGATTTGACCGACAACATCATCCATCTCGTATTGGCCCACATCGACGGAGAGCCGGAAGGCGTCAAAGGCATTTCGCTTTTCGTGGTGCCGAAGGTGCGCGTCCAGCCCGACGGCTCCCTGGGCGAGCCCAACGATGTGATTTGCACCGGGATCGAGGAGAAATTGGGACTTCACGCCTCGGCCACCGCCGCCCTCAGCTTCGGCACCCGGGACGGATGCATCGGGTATCTGTGCGGAGAGAAGAACAAGGGCCTGGCCCACATGTTTCAGATGATGAATGCCGCCCGGATCAATACCGGCGTCAGCGGCATGGCCATGGCCAGCACCGCCTACCTCAACGCCCTGGCCTATGTGAAGGAACGCGTGCAGGGCAAAGATGTGGCCGGCCGTCAGCCAGGCGATGTGAAAATCATCAACCACCCGGATGTACGCCGCATGTTGTTGTGGATGAAAGCCGCCGTGGACGGCATGCGCTCGATGATTTATGCCGGGGCCTTCTGGGCTGATCTGGGGCTCGAGCTGCCCGAGGGTGAAGAAAAGAATCACTATGAGAATCTGACCGACCTGATGACGCCCATCATCAAGGCCTACTGCTCGGATGTGGGCTTCCGGGTTTGCGAAACGGCGATCCAATGCCTGGGCGGTTATGGGTACTGCAAGGATTATCCCCTGGAGCAGTATCTGCGGGATGCCAAAATCATGTCGCTCTACGAGGGGACCAACGGAATCCAATCGATGGATTTGATGGGCCGCAAAATGATCTTGCGCGGCGGCGCCTGTCTCGAATCCTTTAAGATGGAGATAACGCGTTTTTGCGAGCAACATGTCGAACATTCGGAGTTGGGCGCTCATGTGCGCGCGCTTTCCAGCGCCGTGCGGCGGTTGCTGGAAGTCTGCGCTGAAATGAAGCAACGCAACCAGGCCGATCCTTTGCAGTGGGCTTCCTACACCTACACGGCCCTAATGGCCTTCGGAGAGGTGATCATGTGTTGGCGCTTATTGGATATGGCTGTCATCGCAGTGGAGGCATCGAAAAAGAAGACGTCCGATTTTTACCAGGGCAAAGTGCATCAGGCCACCTTCTTTGTGGATAGCACCTTGCCGCATACACTGGCCTCCTTGGAAACATGCCTGCGATCCGGCCGAGAGGTCGTCGAGATGCCCGAGGCCGCATTCTAGCCGAATTCAAAACGCTTCAACAAAGACGAAAGCGGTCTGCATGAGCATGCCCCCATTGTCCCTCATCAAACCGGCGGCGCTGCAACCCGGCGCTATGATCGGCATCGTGGCGCCGGCCAGCCCATTCCCGAAGGACGAACTCGAGCAGGGGCTGGAAATACTGAGCCATATGGGTTTCCGCGTCCGCCTGGCGGACGGGCTGTTCGACCTCCGCGGATACCTGGCAGGAGAAGATAAGCGACGCGCAGCCCAGCTTATGGAAATGTTCCAGGATGCCACTGTGGATGCCATTATGTGCGCACGCGGTGGGTACGGTTGCATGCGGATTCTGCCACTTCTCGATTACCACCTGATCCGCAGGCATCCCAAGCCATTTGTTGGGTTCAGCGATATTACCGCCCTGCACCAGGTCTTCTGCATGCAAAGCGGATTGGTGACCTTTCATGGCCCGGTGGTGTGCACCCTACCCAAAGATGAGGCGGTGAGCCGTTCCTCTTTGCTGGAAACCTTATCCGGGCATTTGCCGACGGCCCTTTCCGGCGAGCAAATGCGCTCGATCCTTCCCGGGGTGGCCGAAGGTCGCTTGACCGGCGGCAACCTGACGATCCTTTGTCATCTGCTCGGTACCCCCTTTGCGCCCTCCTTCGACGGCGCTATCCTGTTTATCGAAGATTGCGGCGAAGCCCTCTACCGCATCGATCGTATGTTGACGCAAATGAAGCTGTCCGGTTGTTTCGAGGGCCTGGCCGGAATATTGCTTGGATCGTTTAAGGATTGCGGCGCCGAGGCCGATATATGCAATCTGGTGAGGCAACAATTTGAAGACCGTCAGATGCCGATCGTGGCCGGTTTGTCGGCCGGACATGCGAAAAGAAATGTAACCTTGCCCCTGGGTATCCATGTGCGCTTGGATGCCGATAAGGCAGAGCTGATTTTTCTGGAAAGCGCCACCGCATAGCGAAGATGAAGCTTGATTTCCATTCAGCAGATCGATTGATGCAGCAAGGGGTGAGCCGGCGGATATTCCCGGGCGCTGTGCTTTTGGTCGCCGGTGGTGGAGAGGTGCTCTGGCATAAAGCCTATGGCATGGCCGACTTGTTCAGGGCCCGCCCCATGGAAGTGAAAACGGTTTTCGATCTGGCCTCTTTGACCAAGCCCCTGGCCACCACGCTGGCGGTAATGCTGCTGATCCAGCAAGGCCGTTTGGCACTGGACCGGCCCTGGTGCGAGTGTTTGCCGGTTTTTCCTTCCGGCGCCAAGGATCGGATCAAGGATCGGATCACCGTCCGGCACCTGCTCAGTCACACCTCCGGTCTACCGGCCTGGCGACCGTATTATCTTCGCCTGGCACAAATACCCATGGCTGCACGTGCCGCAAAATTGAAGGCGTGGGTGCTGGCGGAACCCCTTGAAGCCGCTCCCGGCCAGCGGGCCGAGTACAGCGATCTTGGTTTTATGGTGTTGCAGTGGATCGTGGAGCATGTTGCCGGGGAACGATTTCAGAGCGTCTGGGCCGCTTCCGTCGTCGAACCGCTGGCCATCGATTCGCTCTTCTTCATCGAGCCCCATCGGCGGCTGCCACCGGAAGCCTTCGCGGCCACAGAGTTGTGCCCCCTGCGCGGCCGGCTACTGACCGGGGAGGTGCATGATGACAATGCTTTCATGCTCGGCGGCGCGGCGGGGCACGCGGGGTTGTTCGGAACCGCCCATGCGGTCTGGTCGCTCCTGCAAGGGTTGTTGTCGGCCGAGCAGAGGTACGCGCAACATGCGATTTTCGAACGCGAGCTCCTGAGTGTGTTTTTTCGGTGCCAGCCCGGTACAACCTGGGCGCTGGGTTTCGACACGCCGGCAGCGCAGGCATCAAGCGCCGGAAGTTACTTCTCGAGCGGGAGTGTGGGCCATCTCGGTTTTACCGGCACCTCATTTTGGATGGACCGGCGACGCCAGATCGTTGCCATATTGCTGACCAACCGCGTGCATCCATCCCGTTACAATGCCGGAATAAGACAGTTCCGGCCCGGATTGCACGATGCGGTGATGAGCGCTCTGCAGGGGGCCTTTTGATCGGAGCGCCGGATCTCTGTGCAGCGGCTCGTATCTATGACTATCTACCGTACGTACGATTTGAGTATTCTTATGAAAATATCACGCAATTTCCATAATTTATTCTTGAAAAGCACCCGTGTTTCTGGTAGCGAGATGAGAGTAATCCGGCTTTTAGATTCGAAAGTGCGGGCGGAATACAGGCGTGAGTGGCGTGGAGAAGTTTTTTAAATCATTACCCCCTTAACAATAGGAAGTTTGAAAGATGAACTTTTTCATGGATACCATCTTGGGTTTTTTCTCCAGTGATCTAGCCATTGACCTCGGTACCGCCAACACGCTGGTTTATGTCAAAGGCAAAGGAATCGTGTTGAGCGAGCCGTCCGTGGTGGCGGTGCGCACCGACAATCGGGCGCGCAACCGTGTGATGGCAGTGGGGTTGGAAGCCAAGAAGATGCTGGGCCGGACGCCGGGAAACATCGTTGCCATCCGTCCCATGCGCGATGGCGTGATCGCCGATTTCGAAGTCACCGAGGCGATGTTGCGCCATTTCATTCAGAAGGTGCACAACCGCCGGTCCCTGGTTCGTCCGCGGGTGATCATCGCCGTGCCATCGGGCATCACCCAGGTAGAAAAGAGAGCGGTGCGCGAATCCGCCGAATCGGCAGGCGCCCGGGAAGTCTTCTTGATCGAAGAGCCCATGGCCGCCGCGATCGGCGCCAATCTGCCCATAACCGAACCCACTTGCAACATGGTGGTGGACATCGGGGGCGGAACGACCGAAGTGGCGGTCATTTCTCTGGCCGGCATCGTCTACAGCCGTTCCCTGCGCGTGGCGGGCGACAAGATGGACGAAGCCATCATCCAATACATCAAGCGCAAGTATAACCTGCTCATCGGCGAACGCACGGCCGAGACCATTAAAACGACCATCGGCAACGCCTACCCAGACCCGGACAAGGTCGAAACCATCGAAGTCAAAGGCCGCGACCTGGTGTCCGGCATTCCCAAAATTCTGGCCATCGATTCGGAAGAGGTGCGCATGGCCATCTCCGAGCAGATCGACGCCATCGTGGAAACCGTGAAGATCGCACTCGAACAAACGCCGCCCGAACTGGCCGCGGACATCGTCGATCGCGGCATCGTGCTCACCGGAGGCGGTGCCCTGCTTAAGAACCTGGATAAACTCCTCCGGGAAGAAAGCGGTTTGCCCATCACCGTGACCGAAGATCCCCTTTCCACGGTGGCCCTGGGGTCCGGCAAGGCCTTGGACAATATCGATATCCTCAAACAAGTGGTGATTTACTGACCCGATGTTCTCCAAACAAATGGCGATGATTGTGGGCATTATTGTGCTGATCACCATCAGCATCATGATGCTTTCCCTCAGCAGTCGCCGCCCTTATCCAGCCCATGGACCCGGGCGATTTGCCATCGCGCTGGTGGCCCCGTTCCAAAAAGCGATCAGCCATACATCTCGGTTTTTTCGAGATATCTGGGGCCATTACTTCTTCCTGGTATCTATTGCCGAGGAAAACGAGCGTTTGCGCGCAAAAGCCCAACAAACCATTGCGCTGCAACATCGAAACGAAGAGTTGATGCAAACCAACGAGCGGCTGAGCAAGTTGCTCTCTTTGCAACGAGGGCTTCCCCAGGCGGGGGTTGCCGCGCAGGTGGTGGGCAAAGATCCATCGCCATGGTTCCAGACGGTTCTGGTGGATAAAGGGCGCCAAGATGGCGTGGACATCGGCTATCCGGTCATCAATCCGGAAGGCATCGTGGGCTTGGTGGTGGAAGCTGGCGGAAATTCCGCCAAGGTTATGCTCATCACAGACCCGAACAGCGCCATCGATGCAGTCCTCCAGAAAAGTCGCGCCCGCGCCATTATCAAGGGCGGGACCTCCGGTTATTGCGTGCTGCACTACGTTTTGCGCAAGCATACCGTCGAAATTGGTGATTCAGTCATCTCTTCGGGCATGGACGGCGTGTTCCCCAAAGGGCTGCCGATCGGACAGGTTCTGGAGATCGTCAACAATGAATCGGGTATTTTTCAGGATGTGAGCGTCATGCCATATGTTGATTTCGAGCGCTTGGAAGAGGTGTTGATCGTACCGCCGGTCAACCCGCCTAAACCAACATGACCATACTTTTTTACATCATGGTTTCGCTTTGTCTGGTGCTCATCAAGACCACTTTGATACCCACTCTGCCGCTGTTCGAGAAGTTCTACGATTTGTTGATCCCCATCATTGTCTATCTGAGTTTCTTTCGGAGTAAATTCGAGGGTATTCCCATCGTGGTGTTCTTCGGGTTGATCATGGACAGCCTGTGTGGCGGTCCCATGGGCTTGTATACGGTCACCTACATATGGCTATATGCAGGCATGCGCTGGACCTCCCAATTTTTACATACCGGCAGTTTTGTGCTGCTGACCGTGGCCGTGGCCATCGGGGTCGTTTTTGAGATTGCTATTCTTTTAGGGTATATGGTCTTCCTTGCGCCGAGCGCCAGCATCCCGAAGGATGCAGTCAAAACCGTGGTCCTCCAAATCATGTGGGCGCTTTTAACCGGCCCGCTTATCATGGCGATCATCGAATGGGCGCAAAAACAGTTGGACCATTGGCGTACCAGGCTCTTTGCCGATTTATGAAGGCCGATCATTCAGACTATCCATTGGTTCACAACGCTGCGAGTATCCGGCTGTGCGTAATTATTTAGAGAGCATAGACAGTGAATGGTTCAATCGACGCATGGTCCGCGTGTTTGTGCTCGTCTTGATTGCTTTTGCGGTGCTGGTCTCACGGCTGCTCTATTTGCAGGTCATCGAAGGCAAAGAGTTCAATCGGCTGTCCGAAATCAACAGCATCCGTTTGCAGGATATAGACGCGCCCAGGGGCCTCATCCTGGACAATGCCAATAATATTCTGGTGGACAACCGGCCCTCCTTCGACCTTTATATCGTTTTAAAGGACGCCAAACCCGTAGATCAGACGCTGGCGAAAGTCGCGCAATTAATCGATGAGCCGGTGGAACAACTGGAGGCCCGCCTGAAAGGGGCCAAGAAGCGCGGCGCCTATGCTCCCTTGCTGATAAAGGCCGATATCGGGCGTGACATGCTTGCGGGAATCGAAGTCCATAAATTCGAGCTGCCCGGCGTAGTGGTGCATGTGGTGCCCCGGCGTCATTACATATTCGAGCAGCACGCCGCGCATCTTCTGGGCTATATGGGTGAAATCAGTCCGGATGAATTGCTGGCCTCCCCTTATGCCGATTGCAAGAGCGGAGATTCCATCGGCAAGTTCGGCATCGAAAAGGCATATGAAGGGATCTTGCGTGGCAAGCGCGGCGGCCGGCAAGTGGAAGTCAACGCCAATGGTCAGGTCGTGCGGGTGCTGAACACGGTGGATGCCCAGCCCGGTCACAATATCGTGCTGACCATCGACCACGCCGTGCAAACCAGGGCCGAAGAGTTGCTGCAGGGGCGGGTGGGCGCCGCGGTGGCCATCGATCCAAACACCGGGCGAATTTTGGCCATGGCCAGCAACCCGTCCTTCGACCCGAATATGTTTGTCGTCGGGGTGACCCGTGATCAGTGGAGCGGACTGATTTCCAACCCATTCCGACCGCTGGAAAACAAGGCCACCCAAGCCGAATATCCGCCGGCCTCCACCTATAAAATCGTTACGGCCCTGGCAGGGCTGGAAGAGGGGGTCATCGACAGCCACACCACCTATTATTGCCCCGGCTTTTACAGGTTCGGGAACCGTGCCTACCGATGCTGGAAAAAAAGCGGGCACGGCGAAGTTCAATTTGCCAAGGCACTATCTCAATCCTGCGACGTCTATTTTTATCAGGTAGGAGAGGCTCTAGGCGTTGATCGTCTGGCCAAGTATGCCAATGCCTTTGGGTTGGGACACGCCACCGGAATCAGTCTGGACCGTGAATCCCGGGGTTTGATTCCAACCGCCGAGTGGAAATTGAGGCGTTTTGGCGTGCCTTGGCAAAAAGGCGAGACCTTGTCCATCGCCATCGGCCAGGGGTTCAATCTGGTAACGCCACTGCAGATGGCCGTGCTTGCCGCCACCATCGGCAACGGTGGAACCCGATACAAACCGTATCTGGTGCAAGCGATAGAAGCCACCGATGGCCAAACCGGCTTTGCGACCGCGCCCGAAGTGGTGGCTCGCTTGAAGCTCAAAGCCAGTACCATTCCCCTTGTCCACCAGGCGTTATGGGAGGTGGTCAATGATGCCAGGGGAACCGCTTATTCATCGCGCATTAAGGATTTGCCGTTCGCCGGAAAAACCGGCACCGCCCAGGTGGTGGGGCGACCCAGCGATGGCGATGGCAAGCTTGAGGCAGCGCTGCCCAAAGACCATGCCTGGTTTGTTTGCTATGCACCGTCGGAAAATCCCCAAATCGCCGTGGCGGTGATTATCGAACATGGCGAACACGGTTCGTCGGCCGCAGCGCCCGTGGCCCGTGAGATGGTTCGCGTCTATTTGGATCTGCCGGCGGATGATGTGACTGAGAAGATCGAGAAGGAAAAGAAGCAAAGGCTTGAGGAACAATCGCTTGTTGTCGTTGAAACCGGGGAGAGAGAAGAGGAGTAGGACGGATTTCCATGATGATCGATCGGCGTCTTGTTGAATATTTCGATTGGTGGATGCTTTTTCTGACCCTCATGGCCTGTGGCATTGGCCTGCTGGCCCTTTACAGCGCGGTGAATGCAGGGGCTGACAATCAGTTATCGGGGCTTTTCATCAAGCAATTGATTTGGTATGGCGTCGGCTTATTCACCATGATCGTTGTTTTTCTGATCAGCTACAAAAGCTATGAGCGATGGGGCCTTCTTCTTTATCTGGTATGCATTGGCCTTCTGGTGGCGGTTCTGTTTTTTGGTAAGTATGTGGGCGGGTCCAAACGCTGGCTGGCCCTCGGTCCGGTATCCATACAGCCGTCCGAGATGGTCAAGCTGGCCGTAATTATCTTGTTGTCCAAATATTATGCCCGCATCGTAAGGGCTGAAGGTGTTCGTTTACGGGAATTGATCGTGCCCGTTATCATTACGGCGATTCCCTTTATCCTGATCGTGCGCCAGCCTGATTTAGGGACAGCAATGCTGGTCGCTCTGGTGGCGACCTCCATCACCATGTATGTCAAAATCGAGCGTCGAACTTTCATTGGCTTGGTCGTCAGCGGAATTCTGGCAGTTCCCCTGGTGTGGTCTCTTTTGAAAGGGTATCAAAAGCAGCGTATCATGACCTTGTTGGACCCCGATCGGGACCCCCTGGGCGCCGGCTATCACATTATTCAATCCAAGATTGCCATTGGCTCGGGCATGCTGACCGGCAAAGGCTTCCTGAAAGGCAGCCAAAATACTTTGGATTTTCTGCCCGAACACCACACCGATTTCATCTTCTCCGTGCTGGCCGAGGAGTGGGGGTTTCTGGGTGCAATTATCATGTTGCTGGTTTTCCTGCTGATCATCATCTGGGGACTGCTGATTGCGCAGCGCTGCCGCGATCCTTTCGGAACGATCCTGGCTGTCGGGGTCACCGCCATGCTCACTTGGCAGGTGGTGATCAACACTGGAATGGTAATGGGTTTGTTGCCGGTGGTCGGCGTGACGCTGCCGTTCATCAGTTATGGAGGCTCGTCGGTGATTACCATGCTCGCCGGCGTGGGGTTGCTTTTAAATATCAGCATGCGACGATTCATGTTCGAAAAATAGCCGGTTTTTTATTACGGCACCCATGCCGCCCTAAAAAGGCAACGTTTTGAGGAGGAAGTATGCTCGGCAAAGCTAAAAAAGACAGTACAGATTCCACAACCATTTCCACGCTTTTAGGCAGGGATACGATCATCGAGGGGACCTTGACCTTCAAGGAAACCATTCGCATCGATGGACGTATCAGCGGTAAGCTGATCAGCTCCGATGGAACTGTCATCGTAGGCGAAAATGCGGTGCTCGATGCGGATATTCAAGTCGGAATAGCTGTGATCCGTGGCAAGATCAACGGCCGGGTGGAAGCTTCCAAGCGAATTGAAATCTATGCGCCCGCTCAGGTCAACGGTGACATCAACGCCCCGGCCGTATCCATCGATTCGGGGGTGTTTTTCAATGGTAACTGCAAAATGCAGACGCCGCCCGCCAAGCCCATCAAAGGCAACGATAAGGCGGAGAAAGAGCCGCCCGCCAGAGAAACGCCAAACCCCAAGGCCACAAAAAACCTTTGACATTTCCAATTGCCGGGTGCTACAAGGACCCCTTGTTCGTTCCTGTCATAGGTTTGTAAATTACAGTTATTTCAAAGTAATAGACCATAAAATGGAGTTGCACCGGAGGCGTCTTTATGGTTGAGATCAACGGGACTATCTTTATTCAAATTGCCAATTTTCTTGTCCTTATCTTCGTTCTGAACATCGTCTTGTACAAACCCATCCGAAGTATTTTGCGCCAACGCAAAGAGAAAATGCAAGGCTTGGAAACCAGTGCCCAATCCACTGGTCAGCAGGCTGAGGAGCGCAATCAGGCATACACGGATGGCCTCAAGGAAGCGCGCCTGAAAGGGCAAAAAGAAAAAGAAATTCTTATGAAGGCCGCCAAGGATGAAGAACAGGCAATGGTCTCCAAAATCAATGCCAAGGCCCAACAGGAATTGGCGACGGTTAAGGAAAAAATTGCCAAGGATACAGATGCGGTTCGGAACGCATTGGAGAAGGAGGTCGATGCCTTTGCCAGTGCCATTACGCAGAAAATATTAGGGAGGACGGCTTAATGAAGATCGCGTGGCAGTGCAGCGGTATGCGGCATTTGAAATGGAAAATGGCCGTGATTGCCCTGGTGGCTGTTGTTGCCTCAATAGCAGCGACGGCACCGGTTTGGGCCAGCAGCGCGGAGGGCGGTCACGGCGGCGGATGGCAGGCAACCGATTGGTATCGGGTGATGAATTTCGCTGTACTGGCCATTGGGCTTTTTATTGTCCTTAAAAAGCCGGCCTCCCAAGCCCTGAACAGCCGTATCAAGGGTATCGCCCAAGAGCTAGAGGATTTGGAGTCGCGCAAGCGAACGGCTGAAAAACAATTGGCTGAGTATAACGATCGGCTGGCCAAGCTGGACAAAGAGGCCGAACAGATCATGGCCGAATACATCCGGCAGGGCAAAGAGGCCAAAGCGCGCATTCTCAAAGAGGCGGAAGCCGCTGCCGAAAAGCTTAAAGAGCAGGCGCACAAAAACATCGAGCACGAGTTCAAAGAGGCCCGGGTCAAATTGCAGCAGCACGTGGTCGAAAAGGCGCTGGCAAGGGCGGAACAGCTCATCAAAGAGAAAATTTCCGCCGAAGACCAGAACCGCCTTGTGGATGAATATTTAGATAAGGTGGTGGCATAATGAAAAATTTGGCTATAGCACGGCGTTATGCCAGGGCCCTCTTGATTATCGGGAAAGAGGATGGGCAGACGGAGCAATATCGCCAGGAGTTGGATGGCATCGCCCAGTTGATGGCCGAAGACAAACAACTTGCCGATACGATCTCCAACCCCCTTTATAAATCCGGTGACCGCAAGCAAGTGCTCAAAAAGATCATCGAGAAACTCAAGCTCTCGAAAACCATGTCTTCCTTTTTACTGTTGCTGTTCGAGAAGGGACGCTTTGGTTTTGTCGGCAGCATCAACGATTTTTACAAAATGCTGGCGGACGAACTCAAGGGTGTTGCCCAGGCCAGCCTGGTTTCGGCAAGCCAATTGACTTCCGAGGCCATCGAAAAAATCCGTTCTGCCTTATCCAAGAAGACAGGCAAGGATGTCATTTTGCAGGTCAAACACGATCCCGCGCTGATTGGCGGCATCGTCACCCGTATTGGGGATCTAATCTTGGATGGAAGCATCAAAACACAATTACTCAATATGAGGGAATCTTTGAGAAGGGGTGAGCGTGCATAATGGAACTAAGAGCCGAAGAAATTAGTCAAATTATCAAAGAGCAGATCACTGATTACGACAAAAAAGTCGAACTGAGCGAGACCGGAGTGGTCCTGTCCGTCGGCGATGGCATTGCCCGCGTCTATGGCCTGGAAAAAGTCATGGCTCTGGAACTGGTTGAATTCCCCGGCGGCATCTTGGGTCTGGTGCTCAACCTTGAAGAGGACAACGTGGGCATCGCCATCATGGGCGAGGATATTCACATCAAGGAAGGCGACATCGTCAAGCGTACCGGCCGAATCGCCCAGGTACCGGTCGGCGAAGCCGTGCTTGGCCGCGTCGTAGATGCCATGGGCGCGCCTATCGACGGCAAAGGACCCATCGATGCCAAAGAGTTCCGGCGTGTTGAAATGGTCGCCCCGGGTGTTATCCAACGCAAAAGCGTGCATGAGCCTTGTTATACGGGTTTGAAAGCCGTCGATGCCATGACGCCGGTTGGGCGCGGTCAGCGCGAACTGATCATCGGCGACCGCCAGATCGGGAAGACCGCCTGTGCCATCGATGCCATCCTGGCCCAGAAAGATACCGACATCTTCTGCATCTATGTGGCTTGCGGCCAGAAGAAATCGACGGTTGCCCAGGTCCACGCCATCTTGGAAAAGCATGGCGCCATGGAGTACACCACCATCGTATCGGCTTGCGCCAGCGATCCGGCCACTTTGCAGTACATCGCGCCTTACTCCGGCACGGCCATGGGCGAATATTTCCGCGACAAGGGACAGCACGCGCTCATCATTTACGATGACTTGTCCAAGCAAGCGGCCTCTTATCGTCAGGTTTCCCTCTTGCTGCGCCGGCCGCCTGGACGTGAAGCTTATCCCGGCGACATTTTCTATAACCACTCCCGTCTGCTGGAGCGCTCCGCCAAGCTGAGCGACGAATTGGGTGCGGGTTCGCTGACTGCCTTGCCGATCATTGAAACCCAGGCCGGTGACGTTTCCGCTTACATTCCCACCAACGTTATCTCCATTACCGACGGCCAAATCTATCTTGAGCCGAGCTTGTTCTTTGCCGGTATTCGTCCTGCCATCAACGTGGGGCTTTCGGTCTCCCGCGTCGGCGGTGCCGCCCAGGTAAAAGCCATGAAGCAGGTGGCCGGTACGCTGCGTCTGAGCATGGCTCAGTACCGCGAACTGGAAGCTTTTGCCGCCTTCGGTAGCGATCTGGATGCCGCCACCCAGCGGCAGTTGACCCGCGGCGCCCGTCTGGTGCAGATCCTGAAGCAGCCTCAGTACAAACCACTGCCCATGGAAAAACAGGTGACGATCCTTTTTGCAGGGTCGCGTGGCTACCTGGATAAGTACCCGGTAGATGTTGTGACCAAATATGAGGCGGGTCTTTTTCCGTTTATCGAAGAGCGCTTCCCCAAGGTTTTCGAGGGCCTCAAGTCTAAAAAAGCCATTGATGCCGATCTCGAAAAACTGATGAATGAGGCGTTGAAAGCATACGATGAAGAGTTCAAGGACACCATTAAGTAGCTTTCACCATCGCGAAAGTGACTGCAGACTCATAACGATAAAGGCTTAGCTGTATGGCAACGTTAAAGGAAGTCAAACTCAAGATAAGCGCCGTTAAAAAGACCAAGCAGATCACGAAGGCCATGAACATGGTGGCTGCTTCCAGATTACGCGGTGCCCAAACACGCATGGAAGGCTTTCGGCCCTATGCCGCCAAGTTCGAAGAAGTGTTGGGAAGCCTCGCCCAGAGCGCAGGCGAAGAGAGCAGCCCACTGCTGGTCGCACGCGAGGAGGTAAAAAAAGCGCACATCGTCGTGTGTACCTCGGATCGTGGTCTATGTGGCGGCTTCAATACCAATTTAATCGAAAAAGCCGAAGGCCTCGCCTCCGAGTTGACTGCCAAAGGCATCGAAGTCTCATTTACGGCCTTTGGCAAAAAGGCCCGCGACTGGATGCGCCGTGAAAAGTTGGCCATGGTCGATCAGCATCTGGGCGTCGTCGGTGGCAGCTTTGGATTCAGTGTGGCCTCAAAATCGGCACGTAAATTGGTCCATAGCTTTCTGGCGAACGATTTTGATCAGGTGTTCATCGTCTATGCCGAGTTTTTGAGCATGGCCAAGCAATTGCCGGTAGTCAAACAGTTGCTTCCCATTCCTCCCCTGCAAAAAATAGAAGAGGATGCGGATGCTCCTTATCAGGCCGAACACATCACCGAGCCATCTCCGGAAGGCCTCCTGGGCGAGTTGCTGCCCAAGAGTGTGGATGTGCAGGTTTACCGCGCACTGCTGGAGACATCGACCAGTGAACATGCCGCCCGTATGATGGCCATGGAGAATGCTACCAAGGCCTGTAATGACATGATCGGCAATCTGACATTGGCTTATAATAAAGCCCGTCAGTCTGCCATCACCGCTGAATTGATGGATATTGTGGGCGGCGCCGAGGCCCTTAAAGGTTAAGACGAATAACTGAATCAGTTTTATAGGAGGTCATTAGATGGCACAGAATATGGGCAAAATTACGCAGGTGATGGGGCCTGTTGTCGACGTCGAATTCGAGCAGGGTAAGTTGCCGACCATTTATACGGCTCTGACCATCACCAACCCGGCGATCAACGATCAGCCGGACAACCTGGTGGTGGAAGTGGCCCAGCACTTGGGCGACAATGTAGTGCGCACCATCGCCATGGATATTACCGACGGTCTGGTGCGCGGTATGCCGGTCAAAGATACCGGCAACGACATCATGATGCCGGTTGGGCAAGCCAGTTTGGGGCGTGTGCTCAATGTGGTCGGTCGCCCGGTGGACGGCCTGGGGCCGGTCAGCCAGGAAAAAATGATGCCGATTCACCGTCAGGCACCCAAATTCACCGAACAGGACGTGGAAGTCAATGTTCTGGAAACCGGTGTTAAGGTTATCGATTTGCTGGTACCATTTCCTCGCGGTGGCAAGATGGGGATGTTCGGTGGTGCTGGTGTAGGTAAAACCGTTATCATGATGGAAATGGTCCACAATATCGCCATGCAGCACGGCGGTATCTCGGTTTTTGCCGGTGTGGGGGAAAGAACCCGTGAAGGCAACGACCTCTACCATGAAATGAAGGAATCGGGCGTTTTACCCAAAGCCGCACTGGTCTATGGCCAGATGACCGAGCCTCCCGGAGCCCGTGCCCGCGTGGCTTTGTCGGCTTTGACTTGCGCCGAATATTTCCGTGATGTTGAAGGTCAGGACGTGCTCATCTTCATCGATAACATCTTCCGTTTTACCCAGGCCGGTTCTGAGGTTTCCGCTTTGCTGGGCCGCATGCCCTCCGCGGTTGGTTATCAGCCCACCTTGGCTGTCGACTTGGGTGAATTGCAAGAGCGCATTACTTCTACCAAAAAGGGATCGATCACCGCCGTGCAATGCGTCTACGTGCCCGCCGACGATTTGACCGACCCGGCGCCGGCCACTACTTTCGCGCATTTGGACGGTACCGTGGTTCTTTCGCGTGCCATTTCCGAAAAAGGCATCTACCCCGCAGTGGATCCGCTCGACTCTTCCTCTCGCATTCTGGATGCCAACTATATCGGTGAAGAGCACTATCGCACGGCTCGCCAGGTACAGCAGATCCTACAGAAGTACAAAGAACTTCAGGACATCATCGCCATTCTGGGTATCGACGAACTCTCCGAAGAGGACAAGATTACCGTGGCGCGCGCACGTAAAATCGAGCGATTTTTGTCTCAACCCTTCCATGTCGCCGAAGTCTTCACCGGTATGGCTGGTAAATATGTCAAGATTGAAGAGACCATTCGCGGATTCAGGGAAATCTGCGAAGGCAAGCACGACGATTTGCCCGAACAAGCCTTCATGATGAAGGGCGGCATCGAAGAGGTGGTCGAGGACGCCAAGAAACGCCAAGCAGAGGCTGCCTAAGCAATTAAGGGGATAGCATGGCTGAAAATATTAAATTGGAAATCGTGACTCCAGAAAAATCCGTTGTCAACGAAGAGGCACAGATCGTAATGGCGCCTGGTAGCTTGGGAGAATTCGGCGTGCTGTCCGGCCATACGCCCTTCATGACCAGTCTGAAGGCCGGAGCGGTCAGATATGTTGACAAGGGCGGTAAGGAACGCTTTGTCTTCGTGAGCGGTGGATTTGCGGAAGCCCTGCCCAATAAAGTGACCATTTTAGCCGAATCAGCCGAACGGCGCAAAGACATCGATATTGAGCGAGCCAAAGCAGCCCTTGCCCGGGCCGAGGAGAGACTGGCCAAAGAGGGGGACGTCGATTTCACGCGTGCCCGTGCTGCTTTGGCCAGAGCAATTCTGCGCATCCGGCTGGCTGAAACTGCGCGCCTATAAAAGCGAAAAGTGATCGAATCGAAAAAGGGTAACCCTGACGGTTACCCTTTTTTATTTTTGCATGCCTTGAAAAATTTACCGGATTTTACTAATAAACCCACCGATCAGGAAATTTCATATCAATAATGCCGGTCTCCGGCAGAAAGCGTCTAAAGAATGGGGTCAACTCTCGGTGTTGTGATTTTAGCAGCGGGTTTAGGGACTCGCATGAAGTCAGACAAAGCTAAGGTGCTGCACGAAATCTGCGGTCGCCCAATGATCGATTATGTGATGCGGACCGCCATCGAAGTGGCGGGACAAAATGTGGTCGTTGTCATCGGCCATCAAGCCGATATGGTCAAAATGGCGGTCAATGCGGTCGGTGAGGCCCATTTCGCACTTCAGGAAAAGCAACTAGGAACCGGGCATGCTGTGTTGAGTGCGCTTCCCTTTATTCCATCTGCAGTCGATCAAGTCGTAATTCTTTGTGGAGACGTGCCGCTGATAAAAGCTGCAACCATTCAAGAATTGTCAGTTGAACATAGCCGCCACGATCGTGACGCCACGCTGCTGGCCGTTTCTTTGGATGATCCCAAAGGATATGGGCGCATTATCTTTGATGGGCACGGTGAATTAAACGCCATCGTTGAGGAAAAGGACGCAAGTCCAGCCCAAAAGAAGATAAATACTATAAATACAGGAATCTATATAATTAAGCGCGAATTTTTAGAACAAGCCTTACCTCAACTGCGAAGTGATAACGCCCAAAATGAGATTTACTTAACGGACATCATTGCTATTGGGTATGGACAAAAAAGGAAGATCGGAGCGGTTATTAGTGGCGATAGCACAGAGATTATCGGTGTTAACAGCCGGGATGACTTACAAATCGCTGAAAGCTTAATGAAACAGCGAGACGGTGAAAAATCTTGACTTGGCATAATGCCAAAGCGTATAGTACCCTACAAGGCGAGGTGAAAATTGGATCAGCAAACAATTCTCCAACAGTTTGAGTTTTTGGAAAAAAAAGCAGAACAACTGATTGAGGCCTGCAAACGTCGTGAGGTTCAAATTAGTGAACTTAGGCAAGAAAACGATCTGCTAACCTCGCAATTGAACGACAAATTGGTTGCCGAACGACAGAATGAAGAGCTAAGGGCTTTGGTCAGATCAAAAATTGATAGTCTGATGGGCAGACTTTCCGAGTTCGCGGGAGAGTGATGTTTTTGGAACAGCTTAGAAGGGAATCGTTATTCATTTGGAACAGGTTCTAACCATAGAGATCCTAGGGCAACCGTTCACGTTTAAAACCGATTCGGGTGAGTCAAATGCGAAAGCGGTTGCGGATTTCGTGGTAAGATCGGTCGACCAAGCAAGAAAACAGTGTGCGCAAAAAACCTTATCACCAGATAAGGGGGCGATCTTAATTCTAACGGCTTTGAATATAGCAAATGAATATTTTGATCTTAAGGAAAAGCATCAAAAGTTATTGCAGGATATCGGCCAACGCTCTACAAACTTGCTCAACACACTCGAGTCACAGCTTGCTTAATCTGTCTATCGGCTGATTCAGGATTCCCTTTTTGTTAATCTCTCATGGCATCCAAATAGCGCTTTCCTGCGTCGAACGTTAACGCTCGTGTCCGGTTTTGGGGGTCACCCCTGCCATGCGCGTGATTGGAAGATGTGCTTTGAACCAACACTTTTTTTAGGGGGGCCGAGTCTGGCTTCGGTGTGCAAGTTCTGCTCGTACAGAAAAGCCTAAAGAAGTCGCAAGGCGCCCACTTGCCTTTTTGGATCAAAGGCCTTACCAACACGGCACTTTGGTGGGGGGACACCCCATCTACGTTAAGTCATTTCGCGGCGGACACTTCTGCAATACACTAGCGTTCGTGAAACTCTCCAAAGTACCCATCTATTTTCGTACCGTTTAGAAGCCTAATGAGTGGGAGACAGATCGCCTTCGGGCATCGAGAATCCTGCGTCTAACATAACTATTGCCAATAACCGTAATGGAGGCACGATGAATGGATATATGCTCGCTCTGACGCTCGCCGGATTCGCCACAGGATTTGGAATCGCGTTCTGGATAAAATTTGTTCTTGATCGTCAAAAGGCAGATGCTGCACGTACGGAAGCTGAACGGATTATCCAAGAAAGCAAGCACAAGGCGGATGCCTTGTTGAAGGAGTCCAGTCTTGAGGCCAAAGATCGCCTCATTAAAATGAAGAATGAGTTTGATAATGAGACCAAGGATACGCGGGCTGAACTCAAGAAACAAGAAAGACGGCTGATTCAAAAAGAAGAAAACATCGATCGCAAAATAGAAACCGTTGAACGCAAGGAAAAAGAGCTTAATAGATTTGAAAAAGACTTGGAAAAGCGCGTTGAACAAGTCACCCAGCAGGAACAGCAAGCCAATGAGCTTTTGATTGAGCAAAAGATTCAGCTTGAAAGAATATCCGCATTAACCGCAGAACAGGCTAAGGAACTGCTATTAAGGGCCATTGAAAACGAGGCTCGCTATGAGGGCGCTAAGCTCATTAAGCGAATAGAGAGCGAGGCCAAAGAAGAAGCCGACAAAAAGGCCAAGAAGATTTTGGCAACCGCAATTCAACGATATGCCGCAGACTTCGTGGCCGAACGAACGGTGACCGTGGTCCAGTTGCCCAATGATGAGATGAAGGGCCGGATCATCGGGCGTGAGGGTCGGAATATCCGAGCGTTAGAAGCCGCTACGGGAATCGATCTGATCATTGATGATACTCCCGAAGCAGTGATTCTGTCTGGGTTCAATCCGGTTCGCCGGGAAGTGGCCCGACAGTCCCTGTTGAAGCTGATCGCAGATGGACGTATTCATCCGGCGCGTATAGAAGATGTGGTCAAAAAAGTTACACAAGAGGTTGATACAGCCATCAAAGAGGCTGGGGAACAAGCCGCCTTTGATTTGGGCGTGCATGGTATCCACAACGACCTGATAAAGCTGATTGGTCAACTGAAATACAGAACGAGCTATACCCAGAATGTGTTGCAGCACTCCATCGAAGTGGGGTTCCTTTGCGGAATTATGGCTGCAGAGTTGGGGTTAAAGGAAAAGCTGGCTCGCAGGATGGGGTTGTTGCACGATATCGGCAAGGGTGTGGACCATGAGGTGGAAGGCCCCCACGCCCTCATTGGTTCCAGGCTAGCTAAAAAATACGGTGAATCGCCCCAAGTGGTGAATGCAATCGCTGCTCATCATGAGGATATTCCCCCAACCACGGTATACGATGTTCTTGTCCAGGCGGCCGATGGCCTTTCCGGGGCACGCCCAGGATCCCGAAAAGAGTTGCTGGAAAACTACGTCAAGAGGCTTGAGGATCTGGAAGGCATCGCCAACTCCTTCAAGGGGGTCGAATGCGCCTACGCAATCCAGGCAGGGCGTGAGCTCCGGGTGATTGTCGAGAGTGGCAAGATCAATGATGAAGAGGCGATTCTCATGAGCAGGGATATTGTTAAAAAAATAGAGGAAGTTTTAACCTTTCCGGGGCAGATCAGGGTGATTGTGATCAGGGAAACCCGCGCTGTTGAATTCGCGAACAAATAGACCTCATTATAAAAGGTATAGTCCAGCCTCTGGATTTTTCAGGTGAGGATCGACAATTTATCAAATGGAGTAGACGTGGATGCCAAATGTAATTGAGATTCTGCGAGAGCGAGGCTTTATTGAGCAGACGACGCATGATCAGGAACTGATGGATTACATAGGAACTGGTGATGTTGCCTGTTACATTGGTTTCGACCCCACGGCTTCCAGTCTGCATGTGGGCAGCCTGGTGCCTATCATGGCTCTGTCCCATATGCAGCGACAGGGGCATCGTCCTATTGCTTTGGTCGGTGGCGGTACAGGTCTGGTGGGAGATCCCAGTGGAAAAACTGAGATGCGTAAAATGCTCACAACCGAGCAGGTAAACAGCAACGTAGCCGCAATTAAAGGTCAGTTGGCTCGATTCATAGATTTCGGAAAGGGTAAGGCCTTACTGGTCAATAACGCCGACTGGCTCACTACCTTAGCGTACATTCCATTTCTGAGGGATATCGGAAGACATTTTTCAGTGAACCGCATGATAAAGGCCGAAAGTTGCCGCAACCGCCTGGAGTCCGAAGACGGACTCAGCTTCATTGAGTTCAATTACATGGTCTTGCAGGCATACGACTTTCTGGAGTTGGTGCGTCAGCATCAGTGTCGGCTGCAGATGGGTGGAAGCGACCAATGGGGGAACATCGTTGCCGGGATCGATTTGATACGACGGATTACGGGGGAACAGGCCTTTGGCGTTACATTTCCCTTAATAACTACCAGTTCAGGCGCTAAAATGGGGAAAACCGCAGCGGGAGCAGTCTGGTTGGACCCTGAGCGCACCTCACCTTATGAATATTATCAATTTTGGGTGAATACCGATGATAGAGATGTCGCGCGTTTCTTATCCCTCTTCACCTTTCTCCCCTTGCCGGAAATCCAGTTCGTGGGCAAGTTGGAGGGGGCCGATTTGAACAGCGCTAAAGCGGTACTGGCGTATGAAGCCACCCGGTTAGCCCATGGCTTGCACGAGGCCGACAAGGCATACAAGGCAGCCTGTCAGATGTTCGGGGCGCGTTCTATCCCCCCACAGATCTTGCCCTCCAGCGGTATTCCAAGAGAAGCCGCGTCTGACGCCGATAGCAATGTGCCTACGACCGATATGCAGGCGAGCGTGTTTGATGAAGGCATTGCGGCCTTTAAGCTGTTTCAAATGGCAGGTCTGGTTCAATCGGGTGGAGAGGCGCGTCGGTTGATTGACCAAGGGGGCGGGTACGTTAACGGAATGCGTTTAGAAAGCTTCGATCAGGTAATTACATTAAATAATATCAGTGATATGACGCTGCTTCTCCGGGCTGGCAAAAAGAGGTTTCATAAAATTCGTATTCTGACTGAAAAAAATAATTGACAACCAAATGGCGGAAGCGTATAAGTCGTTTCGTTCTGGCTGTGGATTGAAACCAAATACACAGTTGCTCTTTTAAGCAGGCCAAGAAAGCGAAACACGATATACCTTCCGGTTCCATCTCCGTTTCCCAGTCTGATGATAGCTTGGGCGTAGACAAATCGGTTATTTTGAGATCGATGTGATTTTGTGTTTGACTCGCATCGAGATCTTAAGTATAAAGTCATTCTTTCTTGAGTACGGCTTGCGAGAAAAAAAGGCACGACGAAAAAAGTGCTTGACAAGAGAAGGCCTGATAATATAGTTAAGGTTTTCACATCAAGCAAAAAGATGCCTTAAGAAACTTGATCTTTGAAAACTAAATAGTGACGATGCCAAGAGTTGGGAACCTCGTTAAACATGATGTCGCTTAGGCGGCACAAAATAGTTTAATTGGAGAGTTTGATCCTGGCTCAGAGTGAACGCTGGCGGCGTGCTTAACACATGCAAGTCGCACGAGAACGCTTCTGCTTGCAGAGGCAAGTAAAGTGGCGCACGGGTGAGTAACACGTGGGTAATCTACCTCCGAATTGGGGATAACGTTGCGAAAGCGACGCTAATACCGAATGACATCCAGGAATTCTCGGATCTCTGGATCAAAGGTGGCCTCTTCATGAAAGCTATCGTTTGGAGATGAGCCCGCGTCCCATTAGCTTGTTGGTAGGGTAACGGCCTACCAAGGCTTCGATGGGTAGCTGGTCTGAGAGGATGATCAGCCACACTGGAACTGACACACGGTCCAGACTCCTACGGGAGGCAGCAGTGAGGAATTTTGCGCAATGGGGGAAACCCTGACGCAGCAACGCCGCGTGAGTGATG